>Ga0316604_10000358_pt1 | contig 60254 bp, 53 predicted proteins | sample OWC_soil_day20_C_FD_207650 | JGI IMG/M metagenome (GOLD analysis project Ga0316604, IMG submission 207650) | Wetland soil microbial communities from Old Woman Creek delta, Ohio, United States - OWC_soil_day20_CT | ecosystem: Environmental > Terrestrial > Soil > Wetlands | place: USA: Ohio...
TCCGGCGTAAGCCTGCTCCAGAAGAAGCCTCGTCTGTGCCATCTCATTCAATACCCGCTGTTTTTCCTCCTGGGCAAAAGCCTGGTCCCGCCGCAGGCCCAAGAACCCTGACACGTCAAGCATGGTGTTTCCTCCTTTCCGCCGTATTCTTAGTTTTTATTTTATTTCTATTTTGGGTATATATTCCATGTTTTATACCGCGCACCTTGACATAGGGCATAAAAATGGGATAAACTATGGTGAATTAACTAACGGAGGGAAACCCTATGCCCAAAAAATCCTATGGCAACGAGTCTATTTCCGCTCTGAAGGGAGCGGACCGCGTTCGAAAGCGTCCCGGCGTCATTTTCGGCTCGGACGGGTTGGACGGCTGCGAGCACGCAGTCTTTGAAATCCTGTCCAACGCCATTGACGAGGCGCGGGAGGGGCACGGCAGCCTGATCACGGTGACCCGCTATGCCGACCACTCCATCGAGGTGGAGGACTTCGGGCGGGGATGTCCCGTGGACTGGAACGAGAGTGAGCAGAAATATAACTGGGAGCTGGTGTTCTGCGAGCTTTACGCCGGCGGAAAATACAAAAACGACGAGGGGGACAACTATGAATACTCCCTTGGCTTAAACGGCCTCGGCGCCTGCGCCACCCAGTATGCTTCAGAGTACTTCGACGCGGTGATCCACCGGGACGGCTTGAAGTACACTTTGCACTTTGAAAAAGGGGAAAATATCGGCGGACTGCAAAAGGAGACCTCCTCCCGTAAAAAGACAGGCTCCCTATTCCGCTGGAAGCCCGATCTGGACGTGTTCACGGGAATTGATATTCCGGAGGAATACTATCTGGATGTGCTCAAGCGGCAGGCGGTGGTCAACGCGGGGATTACCTTCCGTTTCCGCAGCGAGACGGAAAGTGGCTTTGAAACCCGGGACTTTCTCTATGAAAACGGCATCATTGACTATGTTTCCGAGCTTTCGGGGGAGCAGTCCCTGACTCTGCCCGTGTTTTGGCAGGCGGAGCGGAAGGGCCGCGACCGGGAGGACAAGCCCGATTACAAGGTCAGGCTTTCGGTGTCGTTCTGTTTTTCCAACACGGTGAACATTATTGAGCATTACCACAACTCCTCTTGGCTGGAGCATGGCGGTTCCCCGGAAAAGGCGATGAAATCCGCCTTTCTCTCCGCCATTGACGGATATCTGCGGCAGCAGGGAAAATATCAGAAGTCCGAAAGCAAGGTCACCTGGGCGGATATTCAAGACGCGCTGGTTCTGGTATCCAATAATTTCTCCACCCAGACCTCCTATGAAAATCAGACGAAAAAGGCCATCAGCAATAAATTTATCCAGGAGGCCATGACCGACTTCCTAAGGGCGCAGATGGAGGTCTATTTCATTGAAAACCGCTTTGACGCGGACAAGATCGCGGAGCAGGTGCTCATCAACAAACGGAGCCGGGAATCGGCGGAAAAGGCGCGTCTAAACGTCAAGAAGAAGCTATCTGGCAGTATTGACATCTCCAACCGGGTGCAGAAGTTTGTGGATTGCCGCACCCGGGACGTTGGCCGCCGGGAGCTTTACATTGTGGAGGGAGACTCCGCTTTGGGAGCCTGCAAGCTCTCCCGGGACGCGGAATTTCAGGGTATCATGCCAGTTCGCGGTAAAATTTTAAACTGCCTGAAAGCGGATTATGATAAAATATTCAAAAATGAAATCATCACGGACCTGCTCAGGGTCATGGGCTGCGGCGTGGAGGTCAGCAACAGGCATGTGAAGGATTTATCCGCCTTCGACCTTGCCGGACTGCGCTGGAACAAAATCATCATCTGCACCGATGCCGATGTGGACGGCTTCCAGATCCGTACTCTGATTCTCACCATGCTGTACAGGTTGGTGCCCACCGTCATTCAGGAGGGGTATGTTTATATCGCGGAGTCGCCCCTTTACGAGATTAATTATAAGGAAAAGACCTGGTTCGCTTATTCCGACAAGGAGAAAAACGACGTGGTGGGCGGCGAGCTGGCAGGAAAGAAATTTTCCATCCAGCGCTCCAAGGGGCTGGGCGAAAACGAGCCTGAGATGATGTGGCTTACCACCATGAACCCGGAAACCAGGCGGCTGATCAAGGTCATGCCCTCCGAAGCGGCCCGGACCGCCGGTGTGTTTGACCTGCTTCTGGGAGATAATTTAAGCGGACGCAAGGAGCACATTGCCAGCAACGGGTACAAGTACCTGGAGCTGGCGGATATCTCCTGAGCGCGTCCCGTTTTCCGCGGGACAGACAGAGAGCGAAAGGACTGATCAAATGGCAAAAAAGAAAATAACCGGTCCGGAGCGCGGCGGAGAGCACCCCAACGTACTGGGACTGCGGGCGGAGGTGCTGGAGCAGCCCATCACCGATACGCTGGAGATCAATTATATGCCCTATGCCATGAGCGTCATCGTTTCCCGGGCCATTCCGGAAATCGACGGCTTCAAGCCCGCCCACCGCAAGCTGCTCTACACCATGTATCAGATGCGCCTATTGGGCGGCAGCCGCACCAAATCCGCCAACGTGGTGGGCCAGACCATGAAATTAAACCCCCATGGGGACGCCCCGATTTACGACACCATGGTGCGCCTTTCCCGGGGTTATGGCGCGCTGCTTCACCCGCTGGTGGATTCCAAGGGAAACTTCGGAAAGGTATATTCCCGGGACATGGCCTGCGCCGCCTCCCGGTACACCGAGGTTCGGCTGGATTCGGTCTGCGAGGAGCTTTTCCGGGACATCGACCAGAACACCGTGGACTTTGTGCCCAATTATGATGGCAGTCTGGAGGAGCCCTCCCTCCTGCCCACCACCTTCCCCAATGTGCTGGTCAGCGCCAATCAGGGCATCGCCGTGGGCATGGCCTCCAACCTCTGCGGGTTTCACCTAGGCGAGGTGTGCGACACCACCATTGCGTTTGTGAAGAACCCGGAGCACGACATTGCCTCCACGCTGAAGGCCCCCGATTTTCCCACCGGAGGGCAGCTGCTGTACGACGCGGCGGAGATCAATACCATATACCGGACGGGCCGCGGCTCCTTCAAGGTGCGGGCCCGGTGGCGCTATCTCAAGGCGGAGAATCTGATTGAGATTTACGAGCTGCCCTATACCACCACCGCCGAGGCCGTTATCGACAAGATCGCTGAGCTTATCAAAGCGGGAAAGATTAAGGAAATCGCCGACATGCGCGACGAAACTGGTCTGTCCGGCCTGAAGCTCACCATTGATTTAAAGCGCGGTGTCGATCCGGACAAGCTGATGGTGCGTCTGTTCCGCCTTACCCCCCTTCAGGACTCGTTTTCCTGCAACTTCAATATTCTCGTCGGCGGTATGCCCAGGGTTATGGGAGTGGGCGAGCTTCTGACAGAGTGGGTGAGCTGGCGGATGGAGTGCGTCCGGCGCCGTCTCCAGTTTGTGTTAAGCAAGAAGGAGGAAAAGCTCCACCTTCTGAAGGGACTGCAAAAAATTCTGCTGGACATCGATAAGGCAATCCGCGTCATCCGAGACACCGAGGCCGATGCGGAGGTGGTGCCCAATCTGATGATCGGCTTCGGGATCGATGAGATTCAGGCGGATTATGTGGCGGACATCAGGCTGCGTAATATCAACAAGGAGTATATCTTAAAGCGCACCCAGGAGACTGGCGCGCTGGAGGAAGAGATTCACGATCTGCGGGACGCGGCCTCCTCCCCCGTCCGCATCAAGAAAATCATTGTGGAGGAGCTGGAGCGGGTCAAGAAGGCCTATGAAGCTCCAAGACGCACGGAAATCCTCTACGACTATGACACGCTAGACAGCGCCCAGCCAGAGGACGAGACGGAGGATTATCCCGTCCATGTGTTCCTCTCCCGGCAGGGATATTTCAAAAAAATTACCCCACAGTCCCTGCGCATGAGCGGTGAGCAGAAGTACAAGGAGGGGGACGGCGGATCGCTCCAGTGGGAAGCCTCCAACCGGGACGAGCTTCTGGTGTTCACCGACCGGCAGCAGTGCTATAAAACCCGCCTGAGTGACTTTGACGATGCCAAAGCCAGCGTTTTGGGAGACTATCTGCCCACCGCGCTGGAGATGGAGCCGGGAGAAACCGTGCTGTGGGCCTGCATTCCGGGAGATTATTCCGCCCATATCCTGTTCTTCTTTGAAAACGGGAAGGCCGCCCGGGTCGCCCTGGGCGCGTACCAGACCCAGACCCGCCGCAAGAAGCTCACCGGCGCGTACTGCGACAAATCTCCGCTGGTAGCCGCCCGGCTGCTGACGGAAGATGCGGAGATGGCGCTCATTTCCACCGAGGGCCGTGCCGTGGTGTTCCACAGCTCCGTTCTGGCCCCCAAGACCACCCGAAACACCCAGGGGGTCAATGTGATGACGCTGAAGCCCAAATACCGTATCACAAGCGCGGGTCCCCTGACTGAGAGCACGATTGTCAACAGCGCCCGTTACCGGGCCCGCAGCCTCCCTGTGGCGGGAGCGTTGCTAAGGCCGGAGGACCGGGCGGAGGAGCAGCTGACCTTAGATTCCATTTGACCATACACGGTTCGAATTGTGCCGGGAATGGAGTGAGGCGTTTGAAGCGTCCGGTACTAAAATATCTCTGGTCCTATGCCGTCATCACGGTTGCCTGCGGAGTTTACGCCGTGGCTTTTAACTGGTGCTATGAACCAAACGAAATTGCCTTCGGCGGAATTACGGGTCTTGCCCAAATCATCAACGCGGTATTTGGGAGGCCCTCCATCGGCGTGCTGATTATTTTGATCAATATTCCCCTGTTTCTGGCCGGATGGAAGCTCGTTGGGGGACATCTGCTGATTTCCTCCCTCTATGCCATGGGGGTATCCTCCCTGATGATTGACCTTTTAAACATGGTGCATCAGTTTTCCACCATGGAGCCCCTGCTGGCCTCCATTTACGGAGGTGTGCTCATGGGCATTTCCCTTGGGATGATCTTTCAGGAGGGCGCCACCACAGGGGGAACCGATATCATCGCCCGTCTGCTGAAGCTGAAGGTGGCGTGGCTCCCCATGGGCAGGCTGCTGATGGTCATTGACCTGACGGTCATTGTCATCTGCGCCGTGGCCTTCCGCAGCCTGAATACCGCACTCTACGGTCTGGTGGCCCTTTATATCTCCACCATTGTGATGGACGGCATCCTTTACGGGCTTGACCGCTCGCGGGTCGCCTATGTCATCACACGCAAGCCGGAGGAAATCACCCGCTGCATTATCAGCGACATGGACCGGGGAGTGACCATCCTGGAGGGCAAGGGAGGCTTTTCCGGTCAGGAACAGCATGTACTGCTCTGCGCCTTTAAGGAGCGGCAGATTGTCGCCCTGAAAAAGGCCGTAAGCAGCATTGATCCCGCCGCCTTTCTCATCGTATGCGACGCGCATGAAGTGCTGGGAGATGGCTTCCGCGACCCTGGGAAGGATGATATTTGACGCATTTGTGTTGTGCAAGGAGGACTAAACATGGCAGACATTGAAAAGCTGAGAAACAATCTGGAACGGGAGGGATTTCAAACCTCCTACTTTGAGACGGCGGATGAGGCCTGCGACTATCTGGACGGTCGCCTGGACAGCGTCTCCATCGGATTCGGCGGCTCCCAGACGGTGCGGGACATGGGGCTCTATGAGAGGCTGGAGCGTCACAATGAGTGCAGCTGGCACTGGATTAAGCAGCCGGGGCGCGATGTCATTCCCGCCGAGGCCACCAACGCAAAAGTCTATATCTGCTCCTTAAACGGCGTGGCGGAGACCGGGGAGCTCATTAACATCGACGGCGGCGGGAACCGTGTCGCTTCCAATCTGTACGGACATGAAAAGGTGTATTTCATCATTGGAGTCAATAAAATCGCGTCTGATTACGAGGGGGCTCTGTGGCGCGCCCGCAATATTGCGGGGCCTAAAAATGCCCATCGTCTGGAGAAAAAGACCCCCTGCGCCGTCCGGGCTGACAAGTGCTACGATTGCAAAAGCCCCGAGCGAATCTGCGCCGCTCTGCTGGTGTATTGGGAGAAGCCGTCGCTTTCCGGCGACATTGAGGTAGTAATCGTTAACCAGGAGCTGGGCTTTTAAACCCGCGCTGCGCCGATACCTTTGACGACGGGAGGAGCAGATATGAAGAAACGGCTGACAGCGCTGATTGTGTCAATTCTTTGCTTTTTGAGCGGCTGCTCCTCTATGCTGGAGCAGGAGTATGAATCCGTGACCCCTTCCGCTCAGATTGACACCGACGCTGGCGATGACGCGATTTTGCAGGCGGAGACCTATCAGGATCTTGTCACCGACATTACCTATTTCGTCAGCGAGGGGGCGGAAACCGGCACCATCCGCCTCTACAGCTACTCCGGTGATGTGCAGGAGGATCTGTCCGCCGCCTGCCTGGAGGTGATTCAGAACACCGCAATGGGCGCTTACGCCGTGGACTACATCACACCCACCTATTCCCGCATTGTGTCCTACTATGAGGCCATCATCACCATTCAATACCGCCGCACAGCGGAGCAAATTGCCTCCATGGTCACGGTGTCTGGTATCACAGCTATCCGCAGCGAGCTGAAGAGCCTGCTTCAGACCTTCCCCACGGATATTGCCTTTAATGTCACTTATCTCAATCAGGACGCGTCCTCCATTGAGGATCTGGTGGCTCAGGCCTATTATGACAATCCCGCCGCCGCGCTGGGGCTGCCCACGTACTCGGTTTCCCTCTATCCCTCCACGGGGGCTGGGCGGCATATCGTGGAGATTTCCCTGACCTGGCCGGAAGACCCGGCGATATTGCAGGAAAAATACGCGCAGGTAAATGCCGTTGCGGCCGCGCTGGTGGAAAGCGCTGTCAAGGATGGTCAGAGCAATTCTCAGCTTGCCCAGGCGCTGCATGCCGCGCTGTCCTCCACGGCGTCCTATGATGCCGCCGGGGGCGAGACCGCTTATGACGCCCTGGTGCTGTATAAAGCCGGCAGCCGGGGGCTGTCCCTTGCCTTTGAGTCGCTGTGCGACTTGGCGGGACTCACCTGCACCCCCGTGGAGGGCTATCTGTACAACGTCCCCTTCTACTGGTGTATCGTTGCCTCCGACGAGGGATATCGTCACGTGGACGTGACCCAGAAGGAATTTGCCCTGAAGACCGACAGCCAGATGACGGCGGCGGGGTTTGCCTGGAATCAGAAAAATTATCCTATCTGCGGCAGCGGGTAAGGAAAAAGATTCAAATTTCTATTGACAACGGAACGCGCCTTCTGTATAATAACCTCTGTTGTCGCGGGTGTAGCTCATCTGGTAGAGCGCCACCTTGCCAAGGTGGAGGTAGCGAGTCCGAGCCTCGTCACCCGCTCCAAAAAGACACCCTGTGAGGGTGTCTTTTCTTTTACGGATCGTTGAGGGATAAGTATGGATCAAATGAAAATCGACCGTATCAACGCGCTGGCGCGAAAAGCAAAAACGCCGGAAGGATTAAGCCCGGAGGAGCAAACGGAGCGGGATGCGCTTCGCCGGGAATACATTGACGCGATGAAGGCGTCCTTGACCGGACAGCTGGAGCACACTTATATACTGGAAGCCGACGGGACAAAGCGGAAGCTGAAAAAAATTCCGTAAGTCTCCTTGCCGAAATTTGCCTGTTCAGAGAAATTAAAGGTAGGCAGGGCATAATGGCCTCGTCGGCCTGTGGCGACGCAGGCTTACGTCATGGAAGCAAACAGGAGGGCAAACTGTGAAATACCGTATATTATCTTTGGTACTCGCCCTGGCCTTAGCCTTGGCGCTGTGCCCCGCCGTGGCGCTTGCGGCGGAGGATGAGGCCTCAGCCGCGGCGGAGCAGCTTTATGAGCTGGGGCTGTTTCAGGGAACAGGAACCGATGAGGACGGAAATCCCGTCTTTGCCCTGGATCAAGAGCCAACGCGAGCCGAGGCCGTAGTCATGCTCCTTCGGCTGCTGGGGCTGGAGGATGAGGTGGAGGCAAGCGATTATGAGACGCCCTTCACCGATGTGCCGGACAGCTATTGGGCCGCGTCTTACATAGGATATGCTTATCATTACGGGCTGACCTCCGGTGTTGCCGAGGATCGGTTCGGACTGGAATCCGGGGACACCGTCACCGCCGCCCAGTATGTAACCTTCATGCTTCGCGCTCTGGGTTATGACGACGGCGCAGGAGACTTCACAGTAGATCACGCGGTCGCGTTTGCTCAATCCGTGGGCTTTACCATAGAATCGGACTGGGTGGAAGGAACCTTTACCCGGGGCGATGTGGCACTGATCTCCTATTACGGACTGGCGGCGCAGTTAAAGGGCAGCGATGAGACGCTGGCGGATTCACTGGGGCTGTATTCCTATGAAGCCGACCTGTCCTCGGCATCCGCCGCTTCGTCGGAGGAGAATCAGGCGCTGACCGCCTATTCCGCTGATGAAATTGAGTCGCTCTGTGCGCCCTCCGTATTCCAGATTATTGTTTATGACAAATACGGGAATGCCACCTCCGAGGGCAGCGGTTTTTTTATTGACAGCAGCGGCATTGCCGTGACCTGCTATCATGTTATTTATAACACCTCCTCCGCGAAGGTGACGCTGACCCGATATAACAACCAGACCTATTCCGTCAGCAAAGTGATCTATTGCGACGCCAAAGAGGATATCGCGGTTTTAAAGGTCTCCAATATCTCGATCAAAGGCGCCGCGATTGACTCCTTCCCCAGCTTGACGCTCTCCAGTCAAACCCTCCAGTCGGGAGATGAGGTTTACGCCATCGGGCACCCCAACGGCGGAGACCTCACTGTGTCCGAGGGGAGCTACATTGACACCACCGTGCAGGATTATAAAACCTATTACCGCGCCGGTGCCACCATCTATCCCGGCAGCAGCGGAGGCGCGCTGATCAATGAGTACGGACAGGTGGTGGGCATTACGGCCGCGCTGATTACTGACGAGCCCTCTGTCAGCCTGTCCATTCCCATTTCGGTGCTGGCTGAGTACGACCTGACCGGCAGCGGCTCTACATACAGCACAACCAGTACTGTCCGTTCCGATCAGTACGCCCTCTCGGCCTCTCAGTACAGCATTACCGTCAGCCGGGGCAAGGTGGGAGAGATCACCCTCACCGATGTGTATAAAACCGGCTCGGAATTCTCCTGCAAAAGCCGCAACAACAGAATCGCGGACTGCGGCTGGGACAGCGACACATTGGATCCCGACAATATGAAGCTTCAAATTCTGGGTAAGCGCACGGGCACCACAAGCGTTGTGGTAACCCTTTACGACAGTGATGGAAATCAGATGGCCACCGCCGTCATTGAGGTCACGGTGACTTAACAGAGAAAGCGAAAGCCCCCTCGCTCCGGTTTGGAGCGAGGGGGCTTTTTTTGAGTGGATTCAGATTACAGGACCCGCACGTTTACGGCGCGCAGTCCACGGTTGCCGCGGGGATCAACTTCGGTGTCGAAGCTGACCTTCTGGCCCTCGTTAAGGGTGCGGTAGCCGTCGGACTGAATGGCGGAGAAATGTACGAATACATCCTCGCCGCCGTTGTCGTTAGAAATGAAGCCGTAGCCCTTCTCTGAATTGAACCACTTTACAGTACCCTGATACATAGGAATACCTCCAAAAAAATATTTTGCAGGTTTGAGACATGAGTCAAGAAATTAGCGCCTCCCAAGCGTATAAACGATCAGGAGGCGCACAAATCATTTCATACATCAAAGCTACAGGATATAGTGTATCATGCTTCCGTGCAATTGTCAAGGAAAAATCCCAGTTACTTGAAATAGGCGGCGCCGGACTCGAAAATAGGCTGATGTTTGTTTCCGGGAATATTTTTGGCAACATAGGTTCCCCAGCGCTCGCTGTGGGCCATTTTTCCGAACACGCGTCCGTCGGGAGAGAAAATGCCCTCGATGGACTCCATCGCGCCGTTGGGGTTGGCGGAAATGTGCAGCGAAGGGATGCCCACAATATCGGTGTACTGGGTTGCGATCTGGCCGTTTTCGATGAGGCTGGACAGCAGTCCCGGGGGCGCCACAAAGCGGCCCTCACCGTGGGAAACGGGGACGGTATGGCTCTCATCCAGCTCGCACTTGAGCATCCAGGGCGATTTGAGGGAGGCCACCCGGGTGGTGACATACCGGCTCTGATGGCGGCCAATGAGATTAAAGGTCAGAGTGGCGCAGGAGTCATCCATGGGGCGGATCTCGCCGTAGGGTACCAGCCCCAGCTTGATTAAGGCCTGGAAGCCATTGCAGATGCCAAGCATCAGGCCGTCCCGCTGCTTGAGCAGCTCGTGCACCGCGTCGGTGAGCTTGGGATTGCGCAGGAAAGAGCAAATAAATTTCGCCGAGCCGTCCGGTTCGTCGCCCCCGGAAAAACCGCCGGGGAGGATGACCATCTGGCTTCTGCCGATGGCGGACTCCAGCGCGGAGGCGGACTCCTCCAGCAGAGAGCGGGTCAGATTCCGGATGACGAGAATTTCCGGCTCAATCCCGGCTCTTAAGCAGGCGGCGGCGGTGTCATATTCGCAGTTGGTGCCGGGGAAGACGGGAATCACCGCACGGGGCCGGGCACAGGAGACAGCGGGGGCGGCGGCGGAGCGGTCATTGCAGAAAATATCCACCATGTCGTTGTCGCTTTCACCGGTATCCGCCTCGGTGGGATAAATCGCCTCCAACGTGCTCTCCCAGATGTCCCGCAGGTCGTGGAGGGAGATAAAATGTCCGACTACCTCCAGCATGGGGGTAAACTCGGTGCGCCCGATATACAGGCCGAGATCGATTGCATCCTCGCATTCTACGATGATTGAGCCGTAGTGAGGGGAAAAGAGCAGTTCCCCTGTAAGGGCTGGATCGGCGGAGAATCCGATATCATTGCCAAAGGACATTTTCATCAGACCCTCGGCGACACCGCCGGCGCCCACGGCCCAGGCAGCCAGCACCTTCCCCTGCTGACAGAGGCGGTGAACCGTGTCCCACACGGTGCGGGTTGCGTGATAATCCTTCTCCGGTGCGTAGAACAGGTAAACCGAATGGCCGATCCCCTTAAATTCAGGGGAAATCACATTCTGAGCCTTCGCCGTGGCAACCGCAAAAGAAATCAGGGTGGGCGGGACGTCCATATCAAGGAAAGAGCCGGACATGGAGTCCTTGCCGCCAATGGCGGCCACTCCAAGGCTCATCTGGGCGGTAAAGGCCCCCAGCAGAGCGGCAAAGGGCTTGCCCCAGCGGTCAGGCTCGTTTTTCAGCTTCTCAAAATATTCCTGAAAGGAGAGATAGGCGGAGGCGGGGCTGCAGCCTGCGGATACCAGCTTGGCAATGGAGTCCACCACAGCGGTGGCCGCCCCCGCAAAGGGATTCTGTTCAGAAAAATAGGGGTCGAAACCGTAGGACATGACAGAGCAGGTGTCGGTTTCATGCCCCGGCCCAACGGGCAGCAGCGCTGCCATCACCTGAGCCGGTGTATTCTGGTTCTTTCCTCCAAAGGGCGCCAGCACGGAGCCCGCGCCGATGGTGGAGTCAAACCGCTCCACCAGTCCCCGCTGGGAGGCAAGGGTTGGGTCGTGAACAATGGCCTCCAGCTTTTCAATGGTGTTCTTGCCTTGAATACGCCCCACAGGCTGGCGCAGCTTGGGAACGGAAACCGTGGTATGCTTAGCCGCACCGTTGGAGCTTAAAAAGGCCCGGGAGAGGTCCGCGATGACCGCGCCGTTCCAGCGCATGGTCAAACGGGGTTCCTGGGTGACCTCCGCCACGATATAGGCTTCCAGATTCTCCTGCTCTGCCGCCGCGATGAAGGCGTCCGCGTCTTGGGGCGCGACAACCACCGCCATGCGCTCCTGAGATTCCGAAATTGCCAGCTCTGTGCCGTCCAGTCCGTCGTATTTTTTCCTGACCGCGTTTAAATCAATGGAGAGGCCGTCTGCCAGCTCGCCTATGGCCACGGACACGCCTCCCGCGCCGAAGTCGTTGCACCGCTTGATCATGCCGGTTACCTGAGGGTTGCGGAACAGGCGCTGGATTTTGCGTTCCTCCGGCGGATTGCCCTTCTGCACCTCCGCAGCGCAGGTGTCCAGTGATTCCAGTGTATGGGTTTTAGACGAACCGGTGGCTCCGCCCACGCCGTCCCGGCCGGTGCGCCCGCCCAGCAAAATGACCTGATCGCCCGGCTCGGGCCGCAGGCGTACCACATGCTCCGCCGGAGCGGCGCCCACCACGGCACCTACCTCCATATGCTTGGCGACGTAGCCGGGATGATAGATCTCGGCCACATGGCCGGTGGCAAGGCCGATCTGATTGCCGTAGGAGGAATATCCGGCGGCGGCGGTCTGGGCGATTTTGCGCTGGGGCAGTTTACCCTCCGGCGTTTCGGTCAGAGGGGTTCTGGGATCGCCGCAGCCGGTGACCCGCATGGCCTGATAGACATAGGCGCGCCCGGAGAGAGGGTCGCGGATGGCGCCGCCCAGACAGGTGGCCGCGCCGCCGAAGGGCTCAATCTCTGTGGGGTGATTGTGGGTTTCGTTTTTAAACATTAAAAGCCAGTCCGCGGGTTCACCGTCCACTGTGGCAGTGATTTTCACAGAGCAGGCGTTGATTTCCTCGGATTCGTCCAGTTTGGATAAAAGACCGCGCTTTTTCAGGGTTTTCATGCCCATGGTGGCGATGTCCATCAGGGTCTGGGGGCGAACCGCCGCCTGTTCCGGCCCGTAGACTTCTTCCCGCGCGTTCAGATAGGCATCATAGGCATCCTTGACGTCCTTGTCCAAAATGGCAACGCCGTCGATGTGGGTGCCGAAGGTGGTGTGGCGGCAGTGGTCGGACCAGTAGGTATCCACCAGCCGCAGCTCCGTGATGGTGGGCTCCCGCCGCTCCTCCTCCCGGAAATAGGTTTGAAAAAACAAAAGATCCGCTGTGTCCATGGCAAGACCGTACTCGCCGAGCATAGCGGACAGGGCGTCCGCGTCCAAAGAGGTAAAGCCCTCCAGTACAGCCACAGGCGCGGGTTCGGGGTAGCTCTGCGCCAAAGTGGCGGGCTTGTCCATAGAGGCCTCGCGGGACTCCACGGGGTTAATCAGGTAGCTTCTCACCCGCTCCATATCCTGATCGGTCAGCTGCCCCACGAGAATATACACCCGCGCAGCGCAGACAACGGGACGTTCCACGCCAGCCAGAAGCTGAATGCACTGGGCGCAGGAATCGGATCGCTGATCATACTGACCCGGAAGGGGCTCCACCGCCAGGAGGCGGTGTGCTCCGGCGACGGGAGGCAGCGCTTCGTCAAATAACACATCGCTCTGGGGTTCGGAAAAGACCGTGGTCTTTGCCGCCAGATAGACGGGATAATCAATGCCTTCAATGTCATATCGGTTCACAATCCGCAGATGCGCCAGTCCGTTCAGGCCCAGAAGCTCCCGCAGCTCCCGCAGCTTGCCCTTGGCTTCCACGTCAAAGCCGGTTTTTTTCTCCACATAGCAGCGAAATACAAAGTTCATGTTTTCTTTCCTCCAGTTGCTCCATCCGATGCGTTGGCCTTGCTTAAATCATGGCGAAATGACCAAGAACGAGCGATTCTTGTGTCAGGAAAGGAGAGATTTCGTAGGCATAAGTTGTGCTTTACGGCGAGAAAGTATGCTGTCGCACGGCACGAATTATAAAGTCGTGATTAGGATGATTCACCATGGTTCAAATAAAGCCTGATTCTATTTTACTGCTTCAACTGCCAATTTTCCAGCCCATAAAACACATTTTGTCGGGTCGGGGACAGGCCGGTGAGCATGCCCCAGCGCGTGAGCACCGAATTGGTTTTGAAACAGAGCACGGCAAAGGGCGCCTCCTCCGCCAAGGTCTCACTCAGGGCATATGCCGCGTCAGCGCGGCTGTCGTCGTCCGAGATGAGAAAGGTGTTCAGCAGAGAGACCGCGTTCTGACTGTAATAACCCCCGTAGTTGAGCGCGCCGCCGGACGTGATCAGCGGGGAAAGGTTAAAATCCGCCGTCAGCTTAACCTCGCCGAGAAAGACGTCGAAGTCCTTGCTTTTCAGCGCGGAGAGATAGTCCTCATAGGAAAGTTTTTGCAGGTCAACCGTAATGCCCAGCCCTTCAAGCTGCTCCGCCAGATATTCCGCCACCGCCACCTTGAAGCTGTTGTCGGTGTTGATTACCAGCGTGAGAGAGAGCGCTTTGCGCCCGTTGTACAGCGTCCCGTCGGTTCCCGCCGTATAGCCCGCGTCCGACAGGGCGGTTAGCATGTTCTGAGGGGAATAGGAGAGCGTCTCGGCCAGTGTCTGACTGTAAAGCGTCGAAACTGGGGAAAAGGGCAGCTCGGCTTCCACCGCGTGTCCGGCCAGGAGGGACGCGGTGATCTCTCCGCGGTTTAGCCCCATGGACAGAGCCTTGCGAACCGCCGCGGTTTTGCATACTCCTTCCGAGCAGTTAAACCCCAGGTACAGCATGGTGGTGGTGTTATATTCCCAGGTATCGTAGCCCGAGGAAAAACCAAGGCTGTTGGTGCCGGTCAGGTCACTGGACACCAAGGAGATTTCTCCGGTCTCAAAGACGGAAATGAGATCGGAGGCGCTGGAAATGGCGTAAAGCGGAATGGTATCCTGAAAAAAAGTTACGGTGCGCCACGAGTGGGAGTTGCGAACCAGGCTGAGGCTGTCTGAAGTGCCGGAGAACCGGAACGGCCCCGTACCCAGTGGGATATCCCCGCTTTGTTCCCGGATAATGGGGAAATCCAGAAGCACTGGGAAATTACTGTTTGCCTGCTTGAGCACCACAACCACGGAATCTCCCGAGGCGGTAACCGAGGAGACACCGGAAAAACGGGCGGCGTACTGAGAGGAGGAGCGGGCCTCATTGAAGGAAGTAACCACATCGTCCGCCGTCAGCGGAGAACCGTCGGAAAAGGTGACGCCGCTCCGGAGAGTGAAGGTCCACTGAAGATAGTCCGCGCTGGCGGACGCGTTCAGGCAAAGCACGTTTTCCACCTGAAACTGATCGTCCAGCTCAAACAGACCCTCATAGACCAGTGGCGCGATGGTGAGATTCACCCGGTTGTCTGAGGTGATGGGGTGAAGGGAATCGGAGGGGTAATAGGGCAGGGCAAAGACAGCCGCCTGCGCAGCTTCGGTCTGCGTGCCGGAGGCAGTGCTCTCAGCGGAGGCCGTATCGCTGCTGGTAACGGCGACGCTCTCCTGCGGATCACCGCAGGCCGCCATGGAGAGAATCAGAACAAGAGAGAGAAAAAGCGTCAGTTTACGTCTCATATTGATTGCTCCTGTGCCTGCCAGGCGAGTTCTCCCTGATACCAGCCTGTAATTCCTTCTTTTTTCGCCAGATAACCGTGTCGGGTTTTTGTAATGATGGAGAGCCGGTCTCCCGGGGATACGGGCAGCCGGTAATCCGTGGAGTCGATGCATTGGGATTCATCGTCGTCCGGAGTCATGAGGTGGGACGTGAGAATGGGAAGCACACTCCCGGAGGATTTGTGGCGGCAGAGGGTAAATTCGCCCTGACGCTCCAGTATTTCCACCAGATTGTCCGAGAACTTGATCACCGTCCACTGTACGCTTGCCTCCTGGGATGTCAGCGCAACCGCCACGGGAAAGTGATCATACCGCGTCCAGGTAAAATCCTCCCGGTTCCCGTCGGGAAGAATCAAAGCGTTGAGCTGGCCGTCCTCCTTGAGGACGCAGCCGCCGTCGATGGCGATCACATGACGATCCTCCGCCACCAGCGGGTCGCAGCAGGCGATATCGTCCCGGTAAAGGGAGGTGGGCCAGTGTCCCACCACCACCCATTTCCGAAAGGAATAGCCCTGACTGAAAAAATGGTCGTTTTTCATACAGCTCCAGCGGTCCAGCTGATCCAATTCGGTTTCCCTGGGGATGCCCCCATGTACAAAAATGTGGCGCTGGGTTTCGAGAATGGTGGGCAGATTTCCCATAAAATGAAGCTCCGCGGCAAAGCGCTCCCGGGCGGCGCGGCGGAGCTGGGGGATTTCCTCGGGACAGGTAAGACCGAAGCCCAGCTCCGCCTGCATATCGCTGAAGGTGACGCGCCCCTTGCGGTTTTGAAGAATGCGGAACACAAGCTCGTCGGGCAGCGATGAAAATAGAGCGTCCACATCCCAGTTTCCCTGGAGCGGATAGACCGTGTGGGTGGTGCACAATTCCATCAAATAGCGGATGGTATCCAGGTTGCGGGGGCCGCGCTCCAGAATATCACCAATCAAAATGAGGATGTCGGCGGTGGAAAACTGCACCTTGCGCAGAAGTGCCGTTAAATAGTCCAGATTCCCATGGATATCGCTGACGGCAATCACCCTGCGCCCCGCGGGCAGAATGATTTGCTTCAAGACAGCGTTCTCCATGGGAATCCTCCTACGATAGTCAGCAAAGGGCGATCATGGCAGCCTGAGAACCCCGGTCGGTTCCGTGGACGCGGTGGCTCCAGTATTGATCGGGATGACAGGCGGTGCACACATCGCTGACGGCGATATGGCTCTTCCACAGTCCGGCCCGTTCAAGCAGATCCGCGTTGATGCCCTTCAGGTCAACATTAAATTTTCCGGCCGGCCGGGTCTGAATGAAGGGAAACACCGAGGCGCCCAAAGCCTCCGTCAGGGCGTTGGGCACATCCTCGTGGGTTTCAAAATGGCACTGCCCGATGCCCGGGCCGATGGCCGCGAGAATCTGCTCCGGGTGGCAGCCAAAGACGGAGGTCATGCGCTCCACGGCGTGGGAGACGATGCCCGCCGCCGTGCCGCGCCAGCCCGCATGAACAGCGGCGACAACCCTGCGCTCCGGGTCGTAGAGCAGAATGGGGATGCAGTCTGCCGTAAACACCACCAGCAGCATTCCAGGCACGTCGGTGATCAGTCCGTCTCCTTCCTCCGTGGGGGGGGAGAGGCCGCGGCTGCCGTCCGCTGAGGTAATCAGGCGGATGATGTTCCCGTGAGTCTGGCGGTTCATAATAATCCGATCGTCCTGATACCCGATGGCGTCCAGAAAACGGCGGTAATTCTCCTGTACCCGGGACAGGTCGTCTCCACGGGAAAAGCCCAGGTTCATGCTGGCCCAAGGACCTTCGCTGACGCCGCCCGCCCGGGTGGAAAACCCATGGCAGACACCGCCCGCGGCAGTGAAGCCGTCGGCAGTGAGATAATGAACGCCATTGTAATTCCGCTCAAGCAAATTCATAAAAAGTCCCTTCCAACGAGGAAGCTTACACGTCCTCGTTCATACCACAGCACTTCTTATACTTCTTGCCGCTGCCGCAGGGGCAGGGGTCGTTGCGTCCCGGCCGATCCGCTTTGCGCACAGGCTGCTTCTTTTCGGAGCCGTCGTCGCCGCTGGATTCGCCGGTGACCTTTGCCACCCGCTCGCGCTTGACCTCGCCCTGAGGCTGTACGCGGGCCAGGAAGATCCGGCGTACGGTTTCATCCTGAATGGCTGCGATCATCTCTTCGAACATCTCGTAGCCCTCGTGCTTATAGGCGACCACGGGATCTGTCTGGGCATATGCCCGCAGGCCGATGCCCTGACGCAGCTCGGTCATGGCGTCGATGTGCTCCATCCAGTATTCATCCACCGTACGCAGCATCATAACGCGCTCCACCTCACGCATCAGAGGGGAGCCCAGAGAGGTTTCCTTGGCGGCGTAGACCGCCTCGGCCCGCTCAAACAGCAGAGCGCTCAGCTCAGAGGGAGTCTTGGCAGTCAGCTCCTCATCGGAGAAGCTCAGCTCGCCCGGTGTAAGGAACATGCCCAGGTACGGGGTAATGATCTCTTTCCAGATACTTTCATTAATATGCTTCAGTTCGCCGAACTGTCCCTTGACCGCGTTGTCAACGGAGTTTTTCAGCATGGTGCTGATATTCTCCTGCAAATCGTCCCCGTTGAGGACGTTGCGGCGCTGGCCGTAGATGACCTCGCGCTGGGTATTCATGACGTCGTCGTACTGCAGCACGTTTTTACGGGTCTGGAAGTTGCGGGACTCCACACGCTTTTGAGCCTTTTCAATAGCGTTGGAGAGCATTTTCTGATCAATGGGGGTATCCTCGTCCACGCCCAGGCTTTCCATCATGTTCTGGATGCGCTCGGAGCCGAACAGGCGCAGGATATCGTCCTCCAGGCTGAGAAAGAAGCGGCTTTCGCCGGGGTCGCCCTGACGGCCGGAACGGCCGCGCAGCTGGTTGTCGATACGGCGGGACTCGTGGCGCTCCGTGCCCAGAATGAACAGGCCTCCGGCGGCACAGACGGCCTCCGCCTCGCCCTTGATGGTTTCCTTATGCTTCTGCTCAGATTCGGTGAACAGCTTGCGGGCATTGAGAATATCCTCGTTGTCGGTATCGGCGAAGCCGGTGGCGTCAGCGATGACCTCCTCGCTGTAGCCCGCTTTGCGGAGCTCGGCCTTGGCCAGATACTCCGCGTTGCCGCCCAGCACGATGTCGGTACCGCGTCCGGCCATGTTGGTGGCCACGGTCACGGAGCTCAACTTGCCGGCCTGTGCGATGATTTCCGCTTCCTTTTCGTGGTTCTTGGCGTTTAAGACGTTGTGCTTGATGCCGCGCTTGGCGAGCATCTTGGATACCAGCTCGGATTTTTCGATGGAGACGGTACCCACCAGCACCGGCTGACCCTTCTTATGGCACTCCTCGATCTGGTTGATGATGGCTCGGTATTTACCGTCCTGGTTTTTGTATACCACATCGGGGCGATCCATGCGGACAAGCGGCTTGTTGGTGGGGATTTCAATAATATCCAGAGAATAAATCTGCCCAAATTCCTCTTCCTCGGTCATGGCGGTGCCGGTCATGCCGGAGAGCTTGTCATAAAGGCGGAAATAGTTCTGGAAGGTGATGGTGGCGAGGGTTTTGGATTCCCGGGCCACGGTGACCCGCTCCTTGGCCTCGATGGCCTGATGAAGACCTTCGTTATAGCGGCGGCCGTACATGAGACGACCGGTAAACTCGTCGACGATGATGACCTCGCCGTCCTTCACCACGTAATCCGTGTCGCGATGCATCACACCCCAGGCGCGGATGGCCTGATTGACGTGGTGCAGCAGTGTGGTGTTCTCGGCATCGGAAAGGTTTGTGACGTTAAAGCGCTGCTCTGCCTTCTCAATACCCCGAGCGGTGAGGGTAGCGGTGCGGGCCTTTTCATCCACCACGTAGTCCGCGTCGAGATCGGAGCTCTCCTCCTCCTTGACATCCACGGACGCCACGCGCAGGCATTGCAGACGGGAGACAAAATCGTTGACCAAAGTGTAAAGCTCAGTAGATTTGTCGCCCTGGCCGGAAATAATGAGGGGGGTGCGGGCCTCATCAATGAGGATGGAGTCCACCTCATCCACGATGGCAAAAATCTGCCCCCGCTGGGTGAGCTCGGTCTCATAAATTGCCATGTTGTCGCGGAGATAGTCAAAGCCGAATTCGTTGTTGGTGCCGTAAGTAATATCTGCGGCATATGCGGCACGCTTGATCTTCTTGTCGCCGCCGTGGACAACAAGGCCGACGGTCAGACCCAAAAAGCGATAAACCTTGCCCATCCACTCGGAGTCGCGGCGGGCCAGGTAATCATTCACGGTAATGATGTGGACGCCGTAGCCGGCAAGGGCGTTCAGATAGGCGGGCAGGGTTGCCACCAGGGTTTTTCCTTCGCCGGTTTTCATCTCGGCGATGCGTCCCTGGTGAAGGACGATGCCGCCGATGAGCTGCACGGGGTACGGACGCATACCCAGCACGCGCCACGCGGCCTCCCGGGCTGTGGCAAAGGCCTCGGGAAGAATGTCGTCAAGCGTTTCTCCCTTTGCCAGACGCTCCTTGAAATAGGGGGTCTTTGCCTGAAGCTCCGCATCCGTCAGAGACTTGTATTCGTCCTCCAACGCCTCAATATTTCTGACGATGGGGGCGATTGCCTTCAGCTCCCGTTTGGAGTGGGAGCCGAATAACGATTTGACAAAGCTCATGATCTATAGTCACCTTTCTTTTGTGTAGGGTACTCACATCGATAGACGGAACCTAGTATAGCACATGTCATGGCAAGAAGAAAGAGAAAAATTCTTGCATTTGACACAGTTTACGGTTTATTAAAAATCTGTGGCGCCTATCCGACGATTTTTCCGTCATACAGGTCGACAGCGGCGATGACTATTTCCTCGCCCGCCCGCAGATAGTCGCTATCCGATGCTTCCGAAGTGGGGCTGACCAGATAATAACCCTCTCCGCTGTAAATGATATCCACCGGCTTGAATTTGGCCTGAAGTCCCGTTACCGTATACACACCGGAGCGGCCGGTTTCGTCAAAGCGGATGGCGTCGGTGGGCACGCGGATTCCGCTGTAAGTGGTGAACACAAGCTCCGCCGTCTGCTTGCGCAGCAGGGTGATATCCGCAAGGCAGGTATCGGTGGAGAAGACCACCACACACTGCCCGTCCTCCGTCTCGCTGACGCGGTCCACCGTCATGGAGATCTCACCGGTATAATCCTGTGAAAACACCAGATCGGCGGTGCTCTCCAATCTTGAGGCGGAGGCCTCGTCCATTACTGCGGCAAAATACCAGTTGATTCCCGTGATGATTTTTCCAAGGCTGCCGCTGGAAGCAGTGACGGACTGGGAGAGCAGCGACTGAAGGCTTGATACGGTCAGGCTGTCCAGATCGGAAGGAGTAATGAGGCTCTCATAGCCGTCCACCGAGCCGGAAAACAACCCCGAGCAGGGCGCTGTGACCGACGTGGTATCAAGAGAAGACTGAGAGGAGAGCTGACTGATCTGGGTGCTGTAGTTGTTGATCTGAGTTTGGATGTCCGTCAGGCTCTCTCCGTTTTCGTCAAATAAATAGCTGTGCTTGAGAGTCAGGCTTTTCAGATTGAGAGCGCTGTCGTCCAGATCGGACAGATCACCCTGGGATACCTCGGTATGAAGCTTGGCGATGGCGGCTATGATGCTCGCGTCCATGGAGGAGGCGTCCTCCGCGCTGCCGGAGCTGCTCAGGGCGTACTCCAGCTGTTCCTTCTCATCCTCCAGTGCTTCCATCTGCTGTTTACGCAGCAGGGCGTCCTGGCTGCTGTAGAGCAGCGCCACCTGCTGCTGATTAGCGACATTTTCCCCCTCGCTGCAAAGCTGCTCCACCAGGGTTCCCGCTCCTGTCAGCACAGTCTCCGAGCGGACGACCAGACCCTCAATCTCCTGGCTGTCGTTGACTGTCTGGGAATAGGCGATGGCGGTACGAAAAGGGTTATTGATACTCTGCCACAGGTATACCCCGATATAGGTGACGATGGTAACCATCAGAAGAAGCATCAGCGCCTTAGTAAGGGGTTTTCCCTGCCTCATTTGTTTGGTTCCTCCTTGGGAATGAAACGCGCCCCGCGCTGCGGGGCATATTCAAACGGCGGCAAGGACTGTTCCCTTGCCGCCGGGTGTTACAGACTGCGGTCAGTTGCCGTCCGGCTCCTCATCCAGAGAGAGCGGACGCTCCGGAACAATGGTGGAGATAGCGTGCTTATAAATCATCTGCTGCTTCCCATCCGTGACCAGAATCACCACAAAAGCGTCGAAGCCGGTGATTGTCCCGCGAAGCTGATAGCCGTTCACCAAAAACACAATGACCGAGAAATGAGCACGGCGGGCGCGGGTCAGAAAGATATCCTGTAAATTATTTGATTTTTGCATGATGTACGCACTCCTTTTTTTCTTTCCGTATTCAGTATGCTGAATCGTGCTTGGACAGGCTGTAGATGGAGCTATTATATACCAAAATCTGTAACTTGATCGATCGAAAAGTGTCGAAGCGCTTCAAAATTCATCGCCTCGTCCCAATAAAACCATCTGGTATCCGGATTTCTGCGGAACCAGGTCAGCTGGCGCTTTGCGTACTGGCGGCTGCGGAGCTTGACCTCTTCCGCGCCCTCGGCCGGGGAACGCCCCTCCGCCAGGGCGGACGCCAGTTCCTTGTATCCAATGGCCTGCATGGCGGTGCAAGACGGGTCAATGCCGTCCCCGAGAAGTCCCCGCACCTCTTTCTCCAGGCCGTTTGCCATCATCTCGTCTACCCTGCGGTCAATCCGGGCCCACATCGCCGCTCTGTCGTGAAACGCAAGACCCAGAGTCAGCGCATGGTAGCGCGGCGGTAGCGCGGCGGTTTCCTCGTTATGCTCGGAAATGGTTTTTCCGGTTTCATACCATACCTCCAGCGCACGGATGATGCGTTTTTCGTCGTTGGGATGCAGCCGTGCTGCCGTGCTCGGGTCAACAGCCCTCAGCTCCGCCAAAAGCGGTTCCAGCCCCTGCTGGAGGGCAAACTGCCGCAGCCGCGCACGATGCCCGCTGTCTGGATGAAACGCGGCAAACTCCCGGCCCGCCGCCAACGCGTCGATATACAGCCCCGTGCCGCCCGCCACAATGGGAATCTTGCCCCGGGAGAGAATGGCGTCTACGCAGGGGATGGCCTCCGACACATACCGGGCAACGGAATATGCCTCCCAGGGCTCCGCCACGTCCAGCATATGGTGGGGAACGCCTCTGCGCTCCGCCATGGTGGGCTTCGCCGTGCCGATGTCCATGCTTCGGTAAACCTGCATGGAATCCGCCGAAATCACCTCTCCGTTCAGCAGCAGGGCAAGCTCCGCCGCCAGCTGTGTTTTCCCCGAGGCGGTGGGACCCACAATGCAGAGGATGGTTCCAACGGGTTCGGTCATGGTTGCGTTCCTTTCCTGGCGGTTTTACTGTGGTCGCAACACCATTATACTCCTTTTTTTTCCCATAGACAAGCTGAAGTTGCATTTGCAATTTTAAATCACATATGATATCATAACAAAAATCAAGTTGATTCATTCAGGGGAGGTTTTCTTAGTTGGAACAGATCGGAGATTTAAAATCACGTATGCTGCAGGAGCGCCCCGTGGAATGGGACGATCTTCCGGATCTCAATCTTTACATGGATCAGGTGGTGTCCTACCTCCCCCGCCAGCTGATTCATTACGGGGAGGGCGAGACCCTCACCCCGGCCATGGTGAATAACTATATAAAGGATGGGCTTCTCCCCCGGGCTCAGGGGAAAAAATATGACCGCACCCATCTGGGATATCTGACCGCCATCTGCGCCCTGAAGCCGGTTTTGTCGGTGAAGGAAATCTGTCAGCTGCTGGGAGCCTGCGGAGAGGGAAAAGAGCCTCAGGCGATGTATGAGATGTTTCTGGGTGAGCTGGACGGTGCGCTGACGGAGACGGCTGAATCCCTGCATGAGACCGTTTCCCCGGAAGAGCTGCCCCGTCTGGCGCTGGGACTTGCGCTGCGCAGCTATGCCGACAAGCTGGCCTGCGAGCGGGTGCTCGATATTTTAGCGGGAGGAAGCGTTCATGAATGAATTTGTGATTGTGACCGATTCCGCCGCTGACCTCTCGCCCGAGCTGATTGAGGAAATGGAGACGGTTGTCATCCCCCTGACGTACAACATTCAGGGCAGGGATAATCCCAACTATCCCGATCACCGGGAAATGGACCCACACACTTTTTATGAGCTGCTGCGGCGGGGCGAGCCCGCCACCACCGCCGCTATCAATGTCAGCGCTTATACCGAGACACTGACGCCCATTCTGGAAGCAGGGAAGGATATCCTTCTGATGGTGTTTTCCTCCGGACTGTCTACCACCTATCAATCCGCCCTGATCGCGGCAGAGGAGCTGCGGGAGGCGTTTCCCCAACGGGTCATCCGCACGGTGGATACCCTCTGCGCGTCGCTGGGGCAGGGACTTTTGGTCTGGCACGCCTGCCGGAAACGGGGGGAGGGGCTGACCCTGGACGAGGTGTGTGCCTGGGCGGAGGAGAACAAGCTGCACCTGTGCCACTGGTTCACCGTGGACGACCTCAATCATTTAAAGCGCGGGGGCCGGGTTTCCGCGGCCACCGCCTTGCTGGGCACCATGCTTTCCATCAAGCCCGTCCTTCATGTGGACGACGAGGGGCATCTGATCAACATGTCAAAGGTGAGAGGCCGGGCAGCGGCTCTGTCCGCGCTGGTGGATCAGATGGAGAACACTGCCGTTGAGCCAGCGGGGCAGACTGTTTTTATCAGCCACGGCGACGCGCCGGACGACGCGCGGCTGGTGGCGGAGGACGTGAAGGCCCGGTTCGGGGTGGGGCGGGTGGTTATCAATACCATTGGCCCGGTGATCGGCGCCCACAGCGGCCCCGGCACCATCGCGCTGTTTTTCCTTGGCACAAACCGATAATCCGGAGGTTGGAATGGACGATATTACCTGGCTTGAAATTAGCATTGACGCCCCGGCGGCGGAGCTGGAGCTTCTCTCCGCTCAGCTGACCGCCAACGGCCTGACCGGCTTGGTCATTGAGGATGAGGCGGATTTTCAGCAATTTTTGGAACAGAACCATCAGTATTGGGATTTCGTGGACGATGAGCTGCTAAACGCCATGAAGGGTGTTGCCCGCGTCAAATTTTATGTCACGGATGACGAGGAAGGGCAGCGGCAATTGAGCCGCTACACTGTGGGGCTGGAGGGCTATTCCTATGCCAGCCGCCCGTTGAAGGAGCACGACTGGGCCACCAGCTGGCAGAAGTATTATAAGCCGCTTGCCGTGGGGGAGCGGATTTATATCGTGCCTCAGTGGGAGCGGGAAATCCCTGTGCCGGAGGGGCGCACCGCGGTCTATTTAAATCCTGGACTGACCTTCGGCACCGGAGGCCACGCTTCCACCCAGCTGTGTCTGGAGGGGCTGGAGCATATCAGCCGTCCGGGGTGTACCGTGCTGGATCTGGGCTGCGGCAGCGGAATTCTCTCCGTGGCGGCCCTGTGCCTAGGGGCGTCCCGCGCCGTGGGCGTGGACATTGACCCCAAGGCGGTGGATGTGGCCTATGAAAACGCTGGCCTCAACGGCATCGGGCGCGACCGTTATCTGGTTCGGGCAGGTAATGTACTGGCCGACGAAGGGCTGGTGAGCGAGCTGGCCCGGGAGCGGTATGATATTATACTGGCCAACATTGTGGCCGATGTGATTATTCCCCTGTCCGCATTTGCCCGCCGCTTGATGAAGGAGGGCGCCGTGTTCCTCTGTTCCGGCATCATTGACCAGCGGGCGGGCGAGGTGGAAGCCGCGCTGGTGAAAAACGGATTTACCATCATGGAGCGCAGAGAGAAGAACGGCTGGGTGGCCCTGACCGCCCAATAGGCCCCGTTTCAGGCAATTGGTGATTTTTGAAATTCATGATTGACAAAGTGTGAGAAGTTCGATATACTATCAAAGCCGCTTTGAATGGGTTATAAGCGGGACAAACCGTCCTCACCCCCGACAGCGAGTCCGTGATAAAGGAAAGAGGTGCAACGCACATGCAAGCAATTATTGAAACCGGCGGCAAGCAGTACAAGGTTGCCGAAGGCGACGTCGTCTACATTGAGAAGCTGCCCGTGGATTCCGGAGACACCGTCAAGTTTGACCGCGTTTTGGCGGTTCTGGACGGAGAGAAGGCCACTTTCGGCGCTCCCGTGGTTTCCGGCGCGACCGTGGAGGCCAGCGTGGTGAAGAATGGCAGAGGCAAGAAGGTTCTGGTCTTTAAGTACAAGGCCAAGAAGAACTACCGCCGCCGCCAGGGTCATCGCCAGCCCTACACCAAGATTGAGATCACTAAGGTCAACGCTTAACCGGCATGACCACCGTTACGTTTTTTTCTGAGGAGGAGCGCGTTACCGGCTTTTCCGTCTCAGGACACAGCGGCTACGCCCCCGAGGGCGCGGACATTGTCTGCGCCGCGGTTACCAGCGCCGTGCGTCTGGCGGAGTGCACCATAAACGAGGTGCTGGGGCTGGAGGCCTCGGTGAAGGCCAGGCAGAAGGATGCGTTTATTTCCATCAGGCTTCCCAGAGCTCTGGGCGATAGCAGCGACAGCGTTTGTCAGGCGCTCCTGACGGGCATGATGGTCTATCTGACCCAGCTGCATGAGGAATACCCGGAGCATTTACTTGTATTAGAACATGACGATTCGGAGGTGTAATACCATGTTGAATATCGGACTTCAATTTTTCGCCCATAAAAAGGGCGGCGGCTCCACCAAGAACGGCCGTGACTCCAATTCCAAGCGCCTTGGAGTCAAGCGCGGCGACGGTCAGTTTGTTCTGGCCGGCAACATTCTGGTGCGCCAGCGCGGAACCCACATCCATCCCGGCGTGAACGTCGGCAAGGGCAGCGACGATACCCTGTTTGCCACGAAAGACGGAAGAGTCAAATTCGAGCGTCTGGGTAAGGATCGCAAGCAGGTCTCCATTGTTGAGGAGATTGCGCAGTAACAACCGTGCATATGAGAGGGGCTGTCGCGGCCGATTGAAAAATCGTATGCGGCAGCTCTTTTTCTTTGGTATGAGAGCACGGCAATTTGGAAAAACTCAAGTATCTTCTTTTGGAAGGAGTGTTTGTATGCCAGCATTTATCGATACCGCAAAGATCAGCGTCCGCGCCGGAAACGGCGGAAACGGAGCCGTCTCCTTCCATCGGGAGAAGTACGTGGCCGCGGGAGGACCCGACGGTGGGGATGGGGGCAAGGGCGGTAATATTGTCCTTCAAACTGATAGCCATATGTCCACGCTAATGGATTTTCGCTACAAGCGAAAGTACACGGCGGAAAACGGGGCGGACGGCAGTCAACGTCAGCGCACCGGCAAGGACGGAGCCGATCTGGTGATCCGCGTGCCCATAGGCACTGTGGTGCGGGACGCGGAGACCCGCGAAGTTATGAAGGATATGTCCGACGAGGAGCCCTTTATTCTGGCCAAAGGCGGAAAAGGGGGCTGGGGCAATCAGCACTTTGCCACACCCACCCGCCAGGCGCCCCGCTTTGCCAAGGGTGGACTGATGGGTGAGAGCCGGGAGGTGGCGCTGGAGCTTAAGCTGCTGGCGGATGTGGGGCTGGTGGGATTCCCCAACGTGGGAAAATCCACGCTGCTCTCGGTGGTCAGCAAGGCGCAGCCCAAGATCGCCAATTATCATTTTACCACCCTTTTTCCCAATTTGGGTGTGGTCTATGTGGAAGAGGGAGTTTCCTTTGTGATGGCGGACATCCCCGGCATCATTGAGGGAGCATCGGAGGGAGCGGGTCTGGGCCATGACTTCCTGCGCCATATTGACCGATGCCGCCTGCTGATCCATGTGGTGGATGTGTCGGGCAGCGAGGGGCGAAACCCGGTGGAGGACTTTATCGCCATCAATCAGGAGCTCTATCAGTATTCCCCAGAGCTTGCCCAGCGCCCGATGATCGTGGTGGGAAACAAGGTGGATATCGCCGAGAACCGCGACGACATTGAGCTGTTAAAGGGACATGCCGAGGCACTGGGACTGCCCTTTTTCGAGCTCTCCGCCGCTGCTCATCAGGGGGTGCGGGAGCTTGTGTTCGCCGCCGCCCAGCGGTTGAAAACGCTTCCTCCCGTCAAGGTGTTCGAGCCGGACTATGTTCCGCGGCTTCCGGAGGTGGATCTGTCGGAGCCTCTCTCCGTCCAGCAGGAGGACGGCCTTTGGCTGATCGAGGGGCCATGGCTCCAGCGGCTGATGTCCAACGTCAACTTCGGCGACTATGAGTCCCGCAACTGGTTCGATAAAAAGCTCAGGGAGTCCGGCCTGTTTGACCGGCTGGAGGAGATGGGCATTCAGGACGGCGACATCGTCTCCATGTATAACTGGGAATTTCAGTATCAAAAATAAAAAAGATACCGCCAACCGTTTTGAACAAACGGTTGGCGGTATCTGCGTTTGGCCTCTTCTTCTGATCCAATGTGGGCAGATGCCCCGGTTTAATCGGAGCTGTCGTCGGACAGAGTAATGCCTGTGGTTCCGATTTCTACACACTTCCATCCGTCAACGGTTTTCTGCAACTCCACCTGCCTGGTAACCAGCCACATGCCTTGCGCGGTTCCGCTCTCCGCAAGTTCCATACCGTCGCCTACCCGCCATGCTCCGGAGGTTTCGTCCACCGGAGTGACAGCCAGAACTAGGGTGAAGCAGAAACGATTGGCATCCGCCGAGGTTTCGTAGATTTCCGAGCTGTAAAGCTGGGCGGCGGTGACTGCATAGGAACTCCCCGGTGCAAACGTGAGGTAAGCCGCAGCCAGAGCCTCTCCATAGGCGCTGGCAACCTTTGAAGCATTGGCGGTCTCACGGCTGATGGAAATGCCGTCCACCGCCGCCTGATACTCCAGATTGTCATACCAGCCCCGGAACAGCTCCGCAACAGTGGACTGGCCGCTTTGCGGAGTGGCGGTGAACCACCGCTCCACGCCGTCCTGATAATAGTAGACCAGATTCCCTTCAGAGAAAAACTGAAAATAATTTGAACCAATGCCGTTGGAGATGGTAACGATGTAATCGGACGTTTCGGGAACCGTCTCTTCCGGAAGCTCGTCCCAGCTGTAGGAACCGGAGAGGCATTGCTCATAGTACTGCCCGGCGGAGCTCTCATCGGACAATTCCTTATCCTTCCAGCCTTTGCTGTCGGCAAGTTGCAGCGACAGGTATACAACATCACCGTTTCCGATATTTTCGGCAAACAGTGCGGCAATTTGATCGTTTAGATCGATGTCGGCAGAGACAGACGTTGTTTCGGTTTCGGAAGCCGTGCTCGAAGCGGTTTCCTCGGAGGTACCGCTCGTCTCTTCTCTCTGGAAACAGCCCGTCAGAGAAACGGTCATCAAGAGTGCGATCACAGCCGGAACCAGACGGTACGGCGTTTGTCCTGCAGCGGATAAGCGGCGGAACAGCATAAAAAATCCTCCCTGCCACATTTGGGCACTGAAAAATAGCAGATGTTATCATTATAACAGAAGATGATTCAATTTTCAACCATGCAGCCTCCGCGAGCTGATCTGCGGCCTTATGCTTCCTTGCGGAGGTATCAATTGGAGGCGGTTAACCGTTCGGGCGGCTGACGCTTTAATAGGATTTTAATATAATTTAATCGATTATATACATTGACAGGCGAGGTATATCGTGATAGAATCACATCATTAACAGGAGGTGACTCATATGTCCATCACATCGGATACACTTCGAGGTCATACCGACGCGATTATCTTAACCCGGCTGCTTGCCGGGGATAGTTATGGCTATGCAATCAATAAAGGAGTTCAGGAGTGTACGGGCGGAGCCCACAGCTTTAAGGAAGCGACGCTCTACACCGCCTTCCGCCGGCTGGAGGAGAACGGATTGATCCGTTCCTACTGGGGCGACGAGGGCAGCGGCGCCCGGAGACGCTATTACGCAATTACCGCCGAGGGCAGGCAGGCCTGCCGTCAGCATGTGGAAGAATGGGAGAGTACCAAGCATCTGTTGGATGCGATGCTCTCAGACGCTTGAAAGGAAGTAATGCATATGGAAACCATTCGTGATAATATTCGCGACGCGATAGAGAGCCTGCTGGTGGATGCCGTTGACAGCGCCGCAAAAAGTGAAGTCATTGACGAGCTCACCGATACCCTCTGCGCCAAGTATGAGGATTTGCTGGCTCAGGGCATGGACGAGGACTCGGCCTTTGATCAAGTGCTCTCGGGTATCGGCGATGTGGATGAGCTTGTGGCGTTCATCAACGCGTCCGCTGCCCAGGAGTCCCAGAGCCATTTTGATTTCGACGCAGCGTTTCAAGGCTTTGAACAGATTATGGGGCAGGTCAAAAGCGCCATTAACCAGGCGAAGGAGCCCATCAAAGACGCCTTCCACCAGGCCAAAGGCCCGATTAAGGATGCGGTTCATCAGGCAAAGGGTCCGATTAAAGACGCGGTGAATCAGGCGAAGGGACCTGTGATGGACGCGGTTCATCAGGCCAAAGGGCCGATTAAGGACGCCGCAAAGGAGTTTACGGAGAATATCCGCAAGGTCGGTCATGATTTCAATGCCGCGACCCGCTCCCACGGACAATACCGGTACGACCGGTCCATCTCCTCCGACGGCATCCGGGGCATTGACATCCATACCACCAGCGGAGATGTCACCGTCGGTTTCTCTGAGGATGACAATATTTATATTGTCGAGTGGACTAAAACGCCGCTGGAAGAGGATCATCAGGCGGAGGTCACCGTCCGCCCCGACGGCGTGTTGTGCGTCTCTCAGGGGCGCTCTGCCGCCAGTTCCATCTTCTTTGGCTGGGGGATGCTCAATTCCGATCTGGAAATTTTTCTTCCCCGCAAAAACTGGAGCTTTGTCCGGGTGAATACCAGCAGCGGGGATATTGATTTCGGTCCGGGCATTTCTCTGGACAGCCTGAGCGTGCGCACCGGCAGCGGGGATCTCTCCTGCCAGGCGGCGGCCTGCGGAGCTCTTACCACCCATACCATCAGCGGCGACGTCAACTGCTCCGGCGTGACGGGCACTGTGAGTGCCGAGAGCACCAGCGGCGATATTTTACTGGCGGGTACGCCGACGCAGGTTTCCGCCAAGATGATCAGCGGCGATCTGAACCTGCGCTGTGGCTCCATGCCACAGAGCCTGGATGCTGCCACCGTTTCCGGAGACCTGCGCGTGGCCATTCCCGAAAATGACGGCTTCTCCATCCGCTACCGCAAGGTCAGCGGCAGTCTCCAGAGTGATTTTAACCTGATGACCACGCTCAATTCTCATGAGGGCGAGGCGGTTTACCGCAGCGGCTCCCTCCGGCCGGCTTATACCTTCTCCACCACCAGCGGAGATATCCGCATCACCAGAGTATAACCTCTCCTACTCCATCCTTCCTCTCTATATAGCCAAAGCGCCGCCGGATTCATCCGGCGGCGCTTTGGTCAGTAGTGGTACGTGCTGCCGCCGATAAATTCCCGCAAAAGGGAATCGGGCGCCAGCAGCACCGGATCGATGGGCTCAAAGTATTGAAAGGCGTCAATCAGCTCCAAAAGCTCGCAGCGGCGCTGGTTTTCCGCAGGAACCGCCTCCAGAATCGGTTTGGCGTAGTGGCACATCACCGACACCTCGTAAGGCAATGAGGAGTCAAACACGATTTTCGCCCTGTTTTTATAGGGCGAAATATAGAGCTTCTCTCCCCTGCGGACATTGGCCCACATGGCAAGCGTCGCAGCGACGCCGGTGCCGCGGAAATTGTAGTCCCGCACGGCGCGCCGGGTGAGTCGCATCCAGGTGCCCTTGAAGCGCACCTCCTCCCCGTCGCATACGTTGCTGCGGGCGGAGATATAGACGGTCATCGCCTCGGGATGCCGCCCGGCGATGGAATCGTTCAGAGCATGTATGCCCTCGAAGATGGCTACCTCGTTGTCTCTCAGGTGGAGCCGCTTGCACAGATTCGCGCTGCGCATCTGGCGGGCGAATTCAAACTTCGGCACTGCGATTTCATCACCGCGCTCCAGGCACTCAAAATGAGAGACCAGCAGATCCATGTCAAGCAGCAGCGGGGATTCATAATCAATGTCCCCCGTCTCGGTGTGGGGCGCGGTATTGGGGTCACAGGAGTTAAAATAATTGTCCAGTGAGATGGTGTGGCTCAGAATGCCCCGGGAGGACAGCTCCTCCTCAATTTTCATGGCGGTGGTGGTTTTGCCGGAGCCGGATGGGCCGGAGAGCAGCACAATCCGGCTTTTCTCCAGATTTGCGGTAATACGGTCGGCGGCGCGGGCAACCTTCTGCTTGTAAAGATCGTCGCATTCGGTCAGAAATCCCTGGGCGTCCTCCCGGACGCGGCGGTTGATTTCGCTGAGTTGATAGGCCATATCATTTGCTCCTTTTCCGCTAGGATGTGAGGAAGGCGCTCGATATATTCCCTGGGGTACTTGGGATTGGAAATCCGGCGGATCGCTCCGGTAGCTGGGTTGACCAGCTTTGTGATTCCACCTCCGCCCAGGGCCAGCACGGAGTGCAGCTCTTCCATCATACAAATATTATATATGCTCTGCCGGCCCGGCATGCACCAGCCGACATTCTCAAAGCTTCCCGACATATATTTCTGGCGGTAGAGGTAATAGGGTTTGTATCCGGCCTGAGCCAGAGCGCGCCAGGCGTACTCCAGCATGCTGGTCACCTCCTCCGCCGAGGGCAGGACAAACCGTCCTCCTGTGAGAAGGGAGGAACCCTTTTTCAGCGCCAGCGTGTGCACGGTGATGTTTTCCGGCTCCAGTGACAAAACGGTGTCCAGAGAATGGAAAAAGCCGCCGGGGGTACTGCCGGGCAGTCCGGCGATTAAATCCATATTGACGCTCAGGCTGCCGGTCCGGCGAACCAGCTCATACGCCCGCAGGACGTCCACCGCGGTGTGGGGGCGTCCCATGGCCCGCAGGGCGGCATCCTCCATGGACTGGGGATTCACCGAGGTGCGCCCGGCCCCGCAGGCCGCGATCACCGCCGCCTTTTCCGCCGTAATGGTGTCGGGGCGACCGGCCTCCACGGTGTATTCGGTACAGCGGGACAGGTCGAAGGAATCTCCGACCGCCCCCATCAGCCGCTCCAGCTGGCTGGCGGACAGGGTGGTGGGAGTGCCTCCGCCGATATAGACGGAGCGGACGGTTTTCCCTGTCCGCCTGAGCATCGCGCCCGCCGTATACACCTCTTCCAGAAGTCCCTCCAAAAACGGCTCCACCAGCTTGAGACTGCGGCCTACCTCCGCCGAAACGAAGGAGCAGTACGCGCACCGGCTGGGGCAGAAGGGAATTCCAATGTACAGGGAAATTTCATTCTCGGTCAGTGTCTGCTTTGCCGCAAGGCAGGCATCCGCGCAGCTCATCACCAATTCCAGGCGGCTGGGAGAAACGCGGTAGACTGATTTCATCCTCGTCTCTGCCTGCCCGCGGGTCAGGCCGTGCTCCATGGCTTTGACAGGGAGCTTGACAGGGCGCACCCCGGTCAGGGCACCCCAGGGAGGTTCTTCGCCCAGCGCGTCCGCCGCGGCCCGATAAAAAGAGAGCCGGATCATCCGCTGCAGAACGCGCCCGCGTTCCAGCTCGTCTGAAAGCGCGCGGATCTCCGCCCGGGCGCGCCGCCGGTACTGCTTGCCTTCATGTATCAGCACCGCGCAGGCGGTGACCCACTGTTTCCCGTATGAGAGAGAGGAATACAGGGCGTTCTCGCCTGCTCGCGGCGGAGCCTCTGGATAGAGGGGAGCGTCTCCCGGAAACAGGCTCATCAGCGTCTGCTCCACCGCGTACCGGTAGCTGTGGTTCAGGTAGAGCTTCATTTGCCCATGGCGTCCAGCATATAATAGTTGACCTTGCGCTCATAGTCTAGGGTGGTGGAGCTCTCATGCCCAGGATAAACCTTGTAATCCCCGTCCAGCGCCGCAAGCCGCTTCAGAGACTGAAGAATGACGGTGTGGCTGCCGCCGGGCAGATCGGTGCGTCCGCAGGAGCCGCGAAACAGGGTGTCTCCGGAGAAAAGAACATCCCCCACCTTCAGCGTCACCGAACCGGCTGAATGTCCGGGGGTATGGAGCACCTCCACCGTCAGTCCACCGACGGCTACCGTGTCGCCCTCGACATAGGGAGTGATTGTGCCCATAGAGCTTAAAGTCGGGACGGTCATGCCGAAAATGGTCTCAGTGCTCTGCTGTCCGGCGGTTTCCAGCGGATGGGCATAGACCGGAATGTCCGGGAAAGCCGTCCTCAGCGCCGGAAGTCCTAAAATGTGGTCAAAATGGGCGTGGGTCAGCAGAACCACTACCGGCGTGTAGCCAAGGCCCCGGAGCTGTCCCAAAATATAGTCGCCATCGTCGCCGGGATCAATTACCGCGCATTGTTTGGTGTCCTCGTCTCCTAGAATATAGCAGTTGGTGCCAATTTGCCCAACCTGCAGCGCTCTGATCAGCATGTTCATTCCTCACTTTCTGTTCTCATTATTCCATATCCAAAATCAGGGTTACAGGGCCGTCATTGACCGAGCTGACCTGCATATCGGCTCCGAATTCGCCGTGTTCCACTGGAAAGCCCCGCTCCCGGCAGGCGGACATAAAGGCTTCGTAGAGCGGGATGGCCAGATCGGGCTTCGCCGCGCCGGAAAAGCCGGGGCGGCGTTGGGAGCAGTCGGCATAGAGAGTAAACTGGGAGACCACCAGCAGACTGCCGCCCACTGCCTGGAGGTTTACATTCATTTTGCCGCGCTCATCCTCAAACACCCGCAGTCCGCAGACCTTGTCCGCCAGCTTTGCCGCCGTCAGCTCCGTGTCCCGGGGGCCGACGCCCAGAAGCACCAGAAACCCTCTTTGAATGGCTCCGTGGAGCTTGTCGTCAATCTCCACCGAAGCGGAGGAGACCCGTGTTACAACCGCCCGCATAAATTCACTTCCTTTTCTGTCTTGAAATTGGCATTTTGTCTCAGATCGTCAGTACATATCCGCCATCCTGCCGATCAGCACAACCGGGATAAGCCAGCACACCATAAAAATCAGCAGGTTCATGGGAGACAGCGCGGAGTATGCCTCCATAAAGGTGAGGTAGTAGGACATCAGCACCCCCACCACAGAGCCCGCGATGGACAGCCAGGTTCCCAGAACAGCGGCGCTGCGCAGCCGTTTGGCGGCAACCACCGCCTCGGCGAAGGAATCCAGTCCCTCCCGGTAGAGCACGGCGGTAATAGCCGGGTCGTGGGGTACGCCGGGATCGGACAGTGCCACACGGTGGGGCACGGCGGGAAAGATCATCTTATCGGTGGGGAGCTTAAATTTGTCCCGTAAAAATTTCATCGAAATGCCGAAATCTCGGGTGATCAGGATGGGCGTGATGCGATGCTTCAGCAGTGTCCGAACCGCCCGGAGAGACTGGGTGCTCATCTGATAGTCCAGGGTAAAGATGCCCGCCAGCCGCCCGTCGATGGCGCAGAACAGTTTGCCGGTATCATCAATCCCCACCGGAAGGGAAACTTCTGTGCGCCGCATAAAAGCTCCGGTGCCGATGGAGGTCTCCACCCCGGCCAGAATGGCGGTAATGCCTCCCTCCTGATGAATCAGCTCGTCAATCCAGTAGTAGTCCAGATCCAGCTGACGCATGGCGGTATGAAAGACCCGTGCCAGGCCAAGACCGCCCTCCCGCACCAGCGTGGCTGTGGAGGCCATCACCTCCCGCTCGCTGAAGGAGTTGAACAGTTGGAAGTCCACGATATGGACGGCTTTCAAGGGAAACAAGTCCCGGTCGGTGATCAGAAGATTCCGCCCCGTGGTGCAGATGCCCGCCCAGCCGCACAAGGCGGTTCCCGATTTGGAGAGTCGGGTGGCCAGCCGGTCAAATGGCGCGGCATAGGCGATGGCGGCGGAAAAGGAGGCCGCCGCCGTCAGGGTGGCGGACAGGCACCACAGCAGCAGCTCAGGGCGGTCCTGCCCCAAGGAGGCCAGGCTGGAGAACAGCACGCAAGCGATCGTCAGCAGCGGAACCGCAATCCGCAGGATCCGCTGGGTACCGTCCAGCCCCTGAATCTGGCTGCCGTAGCCGAGGCCGCTGCCCATCCAGCGGGCGTAGGCATCCTGCCCGCTCCAGCTGTTTTCGTCCAAGGACACATAATCGGGATTGCGCACCGTGACCGCCGCCCGGCAGGCGGTGCGCCGTCCCCGTTTCTTTAAATATTCACCCCACAAAAGCGCGGCCAGGGCGAACAGATTGACCGCGCAGAAGGGCAGTCCTTGCCCCCGGTCTCCCATCACAGGCATGGTCAGCGCGTCCGCGGCCGAGGCAGCACAGGCGAGGGTCATGACAAATCCCGCGCCGAGAGTGACGATGCCTTTGAGCAATACGTCCCCCGCGAGAAGCATCCCCGCCGCCAGCAAGCCACCACACACCCAGACCTCCAGCCGCCACTGCGCCTGCGTAAGGCTGGGCATAGGCAGAGGAAGACTTGCCGCCAATACCGGATACAGGGTGATACAGGCCAGAATCAGGATGAAGTATATGCGCAGCCGCAGGAAGCTCAGCCCCGCGCCATATTTTTTGGCCAGCTGGAGAGGGGGAATGTCGGGAGCGTCCTCCTCAATATGTTTGCGGCGGCTCGGATTTTGGACAGACTCCTCTTCTTCGTCGGTGTTGGGCAGCAGAGTCGATTCGGGAGATTCCGACGTATCCTCCTCCTCACCCGCGTATAAATGGCGGCTGTACTGCTCAACTCGCTGGCGAAGCTCGTCCACGATCTCGTCCCCAAGCTCACCGGGAAAGGGGATGATGTTTTCCGGCAGCTTGTCCGGCTCCGTCTCCGGCGGACTCCCGGGTGGGGAAGTATCCTCTGGGGACGGTGTTTTTTTCCTCCAGAACAGGATCATATTGCTTGCGTGACCTGCCGCTGGCGAACGGCCTCATAGAGGAGAACCGCCGCCGCCGCGCTGGCGTTTAACGAGTTGACCTTGCCCTTCATGGGGATGGAGAGGGTTACGTCGCAGGTTTCCGCCACCAGCCGTCCCATGCCGGATCCTTCCGAGCCGATGACAATGGCCGCCGCGCCCTTCAGGTCGGCCTGATAGAGGGGAGTCTTCCCGTCCGCCTCCGCGCCGAAGACCCAGAGCCCCGCCTCTTTCAGCTCCTTGAGTAGCGCGGTCAGATTAGCAACCCGGGCAACGGGTATATGAGCCACGGCGCCGGCTGAGGTTTTCGCCACAATGGCGGTGAGTCCCGCGCTGCGCCGCTTGGGAATAATCACGCCGTGGGCGCCGGCGCATTCCGCCGTGCGGATAATGGCCCCCAGGTTATGGGGATCGGAAATCTCGTCGCACACCACCACAAGGGGCTGTTCGCCCCGGTCTCTGGCGGACTGGAGAATGTCCTCCACGGTGGCGTACTCCCGCACGGCGGCAATGGCGATGACGCCCTGATGGGAGTGGGTTACACTCATATTGTCCAGCTTTCTTCGGTCTGTCTCCACGACCACCACACCGTTTGAACGGGCGGAGGAGGCAATATGGCCGAGAGACGCGTCGGTTTCCCCCTTGGCGAGATAAATCTTATCAATGGCGGTCCCTGCCCGCAGCGCCTCGATCACCGCATTGCGCCCCTCGATGATACCGTCGTTGACTGCTTCCTCCAGGGAGTTTGGCTGATGACCGCTTCGTTTTTTGTTCATTACGGAAGTTCCGCCCTTTCGCGTGTCTATAGAATTAAAAAATCAACTGATGTCCAGAATTATAACACACTCCGAGGTGTGAAAAAAGCCCCACTTCACAGCCTCAACTATTTTTTGACAGGGAACCCGCCAGCGGCCCTCTGTTTCGGCAAAAAGCAAGGCGGCGACGCAGACTGAAATTTCCTTTTTTACGGTCTGGGAGGCGGTCACAGAAAGTTTACGTCTCATTTCTTGTATTTTTGTCACTCTTATGGTATATTATTTTTATCATAACCTAAACTCTAATTTCCACGATTGTTCATAAAACGAATCACAAAATTAACATCAACATCACATAAGGAGGGACCACTCGTTTGGCTTCCAACAATTCACCAAATAAGCAGGGCGGGCCCGGCGGCCCTAACAATAAAAAAAATCTCATTGGTTTTGCGTCACTGGTGCTGTGGGCGCTTCTCATTACCATGGTGATCCAGTCCCTGTACTCCAGCAGCCAAAGCTCAAGTAAAGTTGAAATCGGCTACTCCACGTTCATAGAATGGGTGGAGGCGGATGCGGTTAATACGCTTGAACTGGAAAATTCCACTTTTTACTTCACTCTGAAGGACGGCACAGTCTTGTCCGATCTGCCCACCAGCAGCATTACCGATCAGGATGTCATGACACAGCTGAAGCTGCTGGAGTCAGAGAGCAAGCTGACCAGCGAATCTTTCCAGGTGGTGCCGCTGAGTGACCCCAATCTGCTCACGCTGCTCAAGGAACACAATGTCATTTACTATGGCGTGACCGAACCGGAAACATCTTACCTCTCCAGTCTCTTTTTCGGTACCGTGGTTCCGGTGCTGATCATGGTCGCCGCCATGGTTCTGCTCTACCGCTTCCTCTTTAAGAAAATGGGCAGCGGAATCGGGGGCATCGGCGGTGTAGGCAAGGCGAACGCCAAGGTTTATGTGGAGAAGAAAACCGGAGTGACCTTTGCCGACGTGGCCGGACAGGACGAGGCAAAGGAATCTCTGGAGGAGATCATTGATTTTCTTCACAATCCAGGAAAATATACGGAAATCGGTGCGCGTCTGCCCAAGGGCGCACTGCTGGTGGGCTCGCCTGGTACCGGCAAGACACTGCTGGCCAAGGCGGTGGCGGGCGAGGCCAATGTGCCGTTCTTCTCCATTTCGGGCTCTGATTTTGTGGAAATGTTTGTCGGCGTGGGCGCGTCCCGTGTTCGTGACCTGTTTAAAGAGGCCGCGAAGATGGCGCCCTGTATCATCTTCATCGACGAGATCGACACCATTGGCAAGACCCGCGACTCCCGCTTCGGCGGCGGCAACGACGAACGGGAGCAGACCTTAAACCAGCTTTTGGCCGAGCTGGACGGCTTCGACCCCACCAAGGGCGTCATTGTGCTGGCGGCTACCAACCGGCCTGAGGTGCTGGACAAGGCACTGCTCCGCCCGGGGCGGTTTGACCGCAGGGTGACCATTGACCGGCCTAATCTGGCGGGGCGCCTCGCCACGCTGCAGGTACACACCCGTAATATCCGGTTGGCGGAGGATGTGGACTTGAACAAAATTGCCCAGGCAACTGCCGGCTGTGTAGGCGCCGACCTGGCAAATCTGGTCAACGAGGCGGCGCTCCGGGCAGTCCGCCTGGGTCGTCGGGCCGTCAACCAGAACGATTTGCTGGCCTCCTTTGAGATGGTCATCGCGGGATCGGAGAAAAAAGGAACGGTGCTGACGGAGAAGGAAAAGAAGCTTATCGCCTATCACGAGGTGGGCCACGCGCTGGTGGCGGCCAAGCAGAAGGATGCCCAGCCAGTCTCCAAAATCACCATTGTACCTCACACGCAGGGCGCACTGGGTTACACCATGCAGCTGCCTGAGGAAGAAAAATTCCTGATGAGCAAAGAGGACCTGTACACCGAAATCCGCACGCTGTTGGCGGGCCGTTCCGCAGAGGAGCTGGTGTTTGGCTGTCAGACCTCCGGTGCCGCCAACGATATTGAGCGCGCCACCGACCTGGCCCGCAAGCTGGTGACCATGTACGGCATGAGCGACCGCTTCGGTATGATGGGCCTTGCCACGGTGCAGAGCCAGTATCTGGACGGTTCCATGGGGCTGACCTGCGCGCCGGATACCGCCGCGGTGATTGATAAGGAAATCCTGATGATCATCGAGGACTGCCACAAGGATGCCCGCAAGATTTTGGAGGACAACCGGGCCAAGCTGGATGAAATCGCCGGTTACCTGCTGGAGAAGGAAACCATCACCGGACAGGAGATGATGGCTATTCTGGAAGACCGTGACCCCGCTCTGGAGGATAATTTCGGAGCGACCCCCGAGCCGAAGGTGATTCCACAACCGCGAGAGGACAGCGCGGTTTCCGACGAGCAGGAGGAAGCATCCACGCTCACACCCAAGCCAGATTACTCTAAACCCGACCATTCTGAGGATAAGGGATTTTAAATGAAGTAAGGCCTCTTCCGCGTATCGCGCGGAAGAGGCCTTTTTGATCAGTGAAAAATAAATAAAACGCAGGGCATTGACCGCCAAACGGCGGTCAATGCCCTGCTCTACTTTGCGGAGTTATATGCCCATGGCCTTGACGGCTTCGGCGCAGCGGGGACACAGCTCGGAATGCTCCGCGTCCTCGCCCACATGCTCATTGTGATTCCAGCAACGCACGCACATAGGCGCCGCCGCCGCCGCGACTGAAACCCGAAGACCGGGGAATTCCTCCCCTTCCACGCCGTCTCCGCCGCCATGAACGGCCTTAACGGAGGATACGATAAACAGCGATTCAAAATCGTGCTCGGCGATGGCCTGAAATTTCTCCCATGCCTCGTCATTACAGGAAAGTGTGACGGCCGCGTCAAGACTCTTGCCGATGCTCTGTTCCTTGCGGGCCAGCTCCAGGGCCTTGTTGACCACAGTACGGATAGCGATGATCGTATCCCACTGCCGGGCGGCCTCGGGGGAGAGAGCCAGCGACTCCTGGTAGGCGGGAATGTCGTTAAACAGCACGCTCTCCGGGTCAGCGGAGGCGTCATGGGGCATGGCGCTCCAGATTTCCTCACCGGTAAACGCCAGCAGAGGAGCCAGCAACCGCACCATACCGTCCAGAATGTGATACATGGCGGTCTGACCCGAACGGCGGGCAAGGGAGTCCCGCCCCTCGCAGTAAAGACGATCCTTGATGATGTCCAGATAGAAGCTGGACATATCCACCACACAGAAGTGGTAAACGGAGCGGTAGACCCCGTGGAACTCATAGCTGTCGTAGAACTCCCGCGCCTTTTTGACCAGCTCGTTGAGCCGGGAGACCGCCCAGCGGTCCAGCTCCAGCAGCTCATCTGTAGGAACCAGACGGCTGGGGTCAAAGCCGTCCAAATTGCCCAGTATATACCGGGCGGTATTGCGGATTTTGAGGTATGCCTGGGAGAGCTGTTTCAAAATTTCCGGGGAAATGCGCATATCCTGGGTATAGTCGGCAGAGGAAACCCAGAGACGAAGCATATCCGCACCATAGTCCTTGATGACCTCTTCAGGAGCCACGGCGTTGCCCAGAGATTTATGCATGGCGCGACCATCTCCGTCCACCGTCCAGCCGTGGGTGATGATACGCTTGTAGGGCGCGGTTCCTTTGGCAGCAATGGAGGTCAGCATGGAGGACTGGAACCAGCCGCGGTATTGGTCGCCTCCCTCCAGATAAATATCGGCGGGGAAGGTAAGCTCAGGACGCTGATCCAGCACGGCGGCATGGGTGGAGCCGGAGTCAAACCAAACGTCCATGATATCCGACTCTTTGGTGAAGTGATTATGCCCACATTTGGGGCACACAAAGCCCTCGGGAACCAGCTCGTCCGCCTCCCGCTCGAACCAGACGTTGGAGCCGTGCTCCCGGAAGAGGGAGGAAACTCGGTCGATGGTTCCGGGGGTGACGATGTCCGTCCCGCATTTGTCACAGTAGAAAATAGGAATGGGAACGCCCCATACACGCTGACGGGAAATACACCAGTCGCTGCGCTCGGCGATCATGGAGATCATGCGCTCCTTACCCCATTCGGGTTTCCATTGGATTGCGTCGCAGGCGGCAATGGCGGCGTCCTTGATGGCGTCCACCGAACAGAACCACTGCTCCGTGGCGCGATAGATGATGGGGTTTTTGCAGCGCCAGCAGTGAGGGTAGGAGTGGGTCATGTCTTGGGAAGCAAGAAGGGCTCCGGAGGCCTTCAAAACGGCCAGAATTTCATGATTGGCCTTGGTGTAGTGAAGTCCGGCAAACTGACCCGCCTCGTCGGTCATGACGCCTCGGGAGTTGACGGGGACGATAATGCCGATATGGGTGCCCCGGTGGGTGTCATACTCCCGGCAGATGGCAAAGTCCTCCGCGCCGAAGCCGGGGGCGGTGTGAACACAGCCGGAACCGGCGTCCAGAGTGACGTGGTCACCGTTTAGTACCACCGATTCCCTGTCGTAGAAGGGATGTCTGGCGGTCATCAGGTCAAACTCGCTGCCCTTCAGGGTAGCAAGGGTTTCATAGGATTCGATTCCGGCGGCCTTTGCCACCGCGCCGGCCAGATCCTTGGCGACAATATAGACTTCGCCGCCGGGTGTCTTCATGAGAATGTAGTCAAACGCAGCGTTTAAAGAGATGGCCAGGTTTCCGGGCAGTGTCCATGTGGTGGTGGTCCAAATGACAAAGCAGACGTTCGACAGATCACAGTAGCGGGACAGCTTCCCGTGGTCATCTTTGACGGGAAATTTGACAAAAATGGAGGTGCAGGTGTCGTCGGCGTACTCAATTTCCGCCTCTGCCAGAGCCGTCTCGTCGTGAGGGCACCAGTAGACGGGCTTCAGGCCCTTATAAATATAGCCCTTCTCCGCCATTTTTCCGAATATGCGGACCTGTTCCGCCTCAAACTCCGGGGCCAGGGTCAGATAGGGATTCTCCCAGTCGCCGATGACGCCCAGCCGCTGGAACTGCTCCCGCTGCCGATCCACAAAGGAGAGCGCGTACTCTTTGCACTTCTCACGGAACTCGGCGGTGGTCAGTTCACTGCGCTTGACTTTCTTGTCCTTCAGAATCGCGGACTCGATGGGCAGGCCGTGGGTGTCCCAGCCGGGCACATAGGGAGCGCGGAAGCCGGTCATGTTCTTATAGCGAACAATGATATCCTTCAGGATTTTATTCAGAGCGGTTCCAATGTGGATATTTCCGTTGGCGTAGGGCGGGCCGTCGTGGAGCACAAAGCAGGGCTTGCCCGCGTTGCGCTCCATCAGTTTGTGATAGGTTGCCACCTCATACGCACCGTTTAACAGCTCCGGCTCCCGCTTGGGCAGACCCGCCCGCATGGGGAATTCGGTCTGCGGGAGATTGATGGTTTTGTTGTAATCCTGGGACATGGCTCTGTCTCTCCTTATTACCTTTCATTTGTCTTTATGCCGGGCTCTCTTCGCGGCTGCGGGGACGCGATGACAGCGAAAAACAGCGGGCGCGCAGCGCGCCCGCCCCGCGAGGATGCGCGGAGACAAAGCCGCGCATGTGGCGTTATTCAATTTCAAAATCCTTGCCGAATCTTAAATCGGAAAAGCGATCCAGCTGGCGGGTTAAATCGCCTTCCTGAGGAAACAGCTTTGCCGCCGCGTCAGCCGCCGAGATACTTTGGGCATCCTCGTTCCGTTCAAAGGAAAAACCGGGAAAGTGCGTGGCAGCAGGCTCTGCCGCGGCCTGAGGCTCTGCGGAATCTTCCGCGGCAGTGTCGTCCAAAGACGCTTCCGCCGTCTGCGTAAAGGGGTTCAGCTCACTGAGAGAATCGACGAAGGTTTTGCCATCCGAGAAGAGCGCCTGAATGCGCAGCACATAATCCCACGTGTTCTCTCTGGCGGCGGACAGCTTTTCTTCTTCTGCTTGCAGGAGCTTTTTCAGCTCCGCCTCCCGGCTTTGCGCCAGCTCGTCCGTCTGTGTGAGAATGGAGTCCCTGCGGGCCTCCGCCTCCTTAACGATATCGTCTGCCATCTGCTGGGCGGCCAGAAGCGCCTTGCGCATGGCCATCTCCGTGGAGCGGTATTCCTCAATGGTGTCGGTGAGGGATTTCATTTTGCCCTTCAAAAGCGCGTTTTCCTTAAACAGCGCGGTATAATCGGCGGTTAACTGATCCAGAAACTCGTCCACCATGGCCATATTGTATCCGCCGAATGAAGCCTTGCTGAAAGCATGCGAAGAAACTTCCTGTGGTGTCAGCATTGAAACCCCTCCCTTTTCATAGATGGAATGTTAAAGATAGAGCCCGTTGTTTTCTAGCTCGTCAACCAGATCGCCCATCAGGTCAACATTATACGGTGTGATGATGTAAGTAGAAACGGCGATTTTTTTGATCTTCCCCTCATTGGCGTAGGAAACACCGGCGAGGAAGTCGAGAATCCGGCGGGAAATTTCCTTCGGGGTTTTTTCCATGTTCATGACCACAGAGCGCCGGTCCCGGAGGTGATCCGCGATTTCGGTCACGCTTTCAAACCGTTCCGGCTTGACCAAAACAACCTGAAGCTTGGTGGTTGCATTGAGATTCACAATTTTGCTGCTGCGCCGCTCATTTTCAGCGGAGACAGTCTCCCTGACCTTTTCCTTGCGCTCGGAACGTGAGTAGATCTCAACGTCATCCTCCAGCTCGTCCTCGCCCTCATCCTCATAGGGATGTGCAATTCGCTTTAGTTCATCCAGAATTCCCATGTTTTAACCTCCAATGCCTGTCCGATTCCAATTTATGATTCTGATGTATGGTAAGTCCGGGGACCAAACAGCGCCGAGCCCACCCGAACCAGGGTGGCTCCCTCCCGGATGGCGTCCTCGAAGTCGCTGCTCATACCCATGGACAAATGCGTCATTCCTAGTCTTTCATTATCACTTATTTTCCCCTGTGTGTCAATAAAAAGCTGTCTGACCGCCCCAAAAAACTGCCGGTTTTCCTCAGAATTGCATCCTGCCGGGGGGACGCACATCAGGCCCCGCAGGCGGACATGCCCGGCTTTACCCGCAGCCTGTACCAAGTCAGGTACGTCCTCGGGCAGTACGCCGCTCTTCTGCGGCTCGCGGCCGATATTGACCTGAAGCAGAATGTCCTGCACCAGCTCAAGCCGTGCCGCGCATTCGTTTACTGCCTCCAGCAGATGAAGCGAGCCGATGGATTCAATGCAGTCCACCCGTCCCACAACCTGTTTGACCTTGTTGGTCTGGAGATGCCCGATGAAGTGCAGCGAGGCGTGATCATAGGCGAAGGCGTCCAGCTTCTCCGCCATCTCCTGCACCCGGTTTTCTCCGCAGATGGTGATACCGGCCGCAATGGCGGCGCGCACCGTCTCGGCTGACTGGGTTTTTGTGGCTGCCACCAGGGTGATTTCGGCGGGGTTCCGTCCCGCGGAACAGGCGGCCTCCGAAATTCTGCGGCGTATTTCCGCAAGCTGTTCGGATATCAAGAATGATCTCTCCTCTCGGGTCAGCAAAATCCGGCGTACGGGGGCGCCGAACGCCGTTTCGGTTACTTTTTTGATGCCACCGCGTTCACGATGAGATCCACCACGGGGTCAAGCTCCGGAACCAGGGCATCGGCAATTTTGCCTTCACTGCCCAGGGCGGAGAGCTCCGCGGACAGCGGGATGGCCACCTTCACGCAGCGCGGAGACAGCGTGTAGAGCCCGTCTGAAACGCATGACTCCGCCAGCGCCTTGTTTTCCACATAGGCCACGGGCGTGCTCATCAGCATCGAGGCCAGGGCAATATATCTCTGCGTGGGGATGACGGCAAGCTCCCCCGGTTCCGTGACGATGATGGTTCCGTCCACGGGGAAGGAGGTAAAGAGATTGAGCGGCACATCGCCGGCCCCGCTGGGCATATCCACCAGAATTACATCCAAGCCGTCCCACGCCCCGCCGGTGTAAAAATAGCTGACGACGTTGGAGGTGTCGGGGGTGGTCCACAGCACAGGTTCCTTCAGATCCTCGGAAATCAGGTTAAAGGAGAGCAGCTTTACACCGCTGGGCAGAGGCTTGGGCAGCATTTTATCGTTTTTCTTCTCCACACCGGGTTCCGCGCCAAAGAGATGAGGCAGGGTGGAGCCGGGAATGTCGGCGTCCAGCACGCCCACGGTCAGCCCGCGCTTCACCAGCGCCACAGCCAAAACGGCCGTGACGGTGGACTTTCCGGTACCGCCCTTTCCTCCGGCGACAGCGTAGAGGCGTTTGGCGTACTTCGGAAATTCCGGCTCTCCGCAGTCGCTGCTGCAGGAGCTGCAGTTGCCGTGACAGCCCTCATCAAAATCTTTTTCAATTTCGGCGTTTAGCTCGTCGTACATATCGGGTGTAATATCGTCAATGCTTTTGATGTCCTTACGCATAAAAAGGTGTTCTCCTTTTAAATGTTAAATTAAATTTATTTAATAGTATATCACAGACAACGGCATACTGCAATCGTTACCACACTTGTAACACTGTCTTTTCTGTGATAAAATATGCAATTAATGCCTTGGATATGCTGTTTTGCGGCATATTTTTCGGTAAAACCGAATTGGTTTGCCTGTTCGGGCAAATTTCCCGCGCAATATTTTGAGCGGATGGCTTAGGAGTGAGGAGAGAATGACTCCACAATTGCTAAAAAACAGCGTTCACCGCGCGGTGATCAGCGGTTATGCCAGCGACGGCGCCGGAGTGGCCCGGATCCACGATATGGTAGTGTTTATTTCCGGCGGTATTCGGAATGAGACTGTGGAGGTGCGCATTGATCACGTTGGGCGCAATGCCGCTTGGGGCCGGGTGCAAAAGGTGATCAGTCCCAGCCCATCCCGTCTTGCGCCCGACTGCCCCCATTATGGCGTCTGCGGCGGCTGTCAGTTCCGCCATATGAGCTACGCCGAGGAGCTGGAAGCCAAACGGGCACGGGTGGAGGACGCCCTGCGGCGGGTGGGCGGATTGGATATTCGCGTAGAGCATATCGCGGGCGGCAGGGATATTCTCCGCTACCGCAATAAAGTGCAGTTTCCCGTGGGGCAGGGCTTTGACGGCGTTTCCGTTGGATTTTACAGGCCCCGGAGCCATCAGGTGGTGGATATTCCGGACTGCCTGTTGCAGCCGGAGGCGGCCGCCCGCTGCCGCCGGGCGGTGAAGGATTGGATGGAACGGTACTCCGTGCCGTCCTATCAGGAGGGAACGGGCAAAGGACTGATCCGCCATCTCTATATCCGGTTTAACTCCAACGGAGGTATTTTATGCTGCTTGTTCGTCAACGGGAAAAAGCTTCCTCACGAGGAGGAGCTGATTGCGGTGCTGCGGGCGGCGGAGCCGGAGCTCTTGGGTATTGTGCTGGGTGTCAATACCAAACAGAGCAATGTTATTCTGGGAGAAACCTACCGGACGCTCTGGGGGCGGGATTATCTGGAGGATACCCTGTGTGGTCTTACATTTCGGCTGTCGGTGCCGTCCTTTTATCAGGTCAACCATGCTCAAACAGAGGTTTTATATCAAAAAGCGATTGAGTTGGCACAATTGACTGGGGAAGAAACGGTTTTGGATCTCTACTGCGGCATTGGCACCATCAGTCTGTGCTTGGCCCAAAAGGCGAAGCAGGTGATCGGGGCAGAGGTTGTCCCAGAGGCTGTGGAGGATGCGAAACAAAACGCGGTTCGCAATGGGATTACAAACGTGCGCTTTCTTTGCGCCGACGCGGGAGAAGCCGCCAAATCTCTTGCCGCAGAGGGTATTTCTCCCGATGTGATCGTCGTGGATCCACCGAGAAAAGGCATATCCCCCCAGGTGATTGACGCAATTGCCCAGATGAACCCCGCGCGGCTGGTTTATGTCTCCTGTGATCCCGCCACTCTTGCCCGCGATGCCGCGAGGTTGGCTGAAAAGGGATATTCTCTCTCTTGCGCCACCTCCGTGGATATGTTTCCACGAACGGCGCACGTTGAGACGATAATAATGATGACGAAATGTGGTTCAGAGGGCAAAAAGTAGACTTTGACCACAAGATGTTGTGGTTTGAGAGCCAAAAATGAGCAAAAATCGGGGCAAAAAAGTGCAAATTTTGACCCGATTTTTTGGCCGTTTTTATAGATGACAAATGGGTTTCAGAATCCCTGCTTGAACTTATGATAGTATAACAAAGGATTCGTCACTTTTCAAAGTGTGTACAAACAGGAATTTGTTAATCACTCGTTTTTCAGTACACTTTATTAGCAAATTATTTATCTGCAATGATTATCACAATTTTACCCAATATACCGCGTTCTTCTGCACGACGGTGGGCCTCGGCAATCTGTTCCATTGGATAAACAGAATCGATGACAGGAACAATTTCACGTTTATTAACCATCTGTGCAAGATAATTGAGTATTTCATGATTAGAGAAGCCCAGTGCAAGACGTGTCCGATGTTTTCCATAAAAAACAGACATAATGTCTCCCATAAAACTTGAGACAGCGATAGTTTCTAATCTTCCATTTTTAGTAAGATGCTTTCTTAAAGTACCAAAATCAGTCCCAACTGTATCAAATATGACATCAAACTGTCCGAGTTCATCCAGTTTGGTTTTATGATAGTCAAACACTTCGTCAGCTCCGCTAGCCTTTACTCCGTCTGTAGTCGCACCAGAGCAAAGCGCTGTTACATGAGCACCATGCGCTTTAGCAATCTGAACTCCGGTCAGGCCAACTCCGCCCGCACCACGGATAAGTACCTTCTCACCCTTCTTTAGTTTCCCATCTTTTATGAGTGCTGTAAGTGCAGTTATTCCGGCAGTTAGTATTGCTGCAGCTTTGATTGGATCTAATCCATCTGGCAATAGAGCTATTTTACTCGCGGGTACTGCAAAATATTCTGCAGTGGTGCCCTTATTGGGTCCACAGTTTCCCCAGACCTTGTCTCCAACTTTGAAATCAGTCACATTTGCACCAATCTGATCCACCACTCCAACCACATCTATGCCCATGACCTGAGGATATTTTGATAGCTTGGCAACAAGTTTCGAATCTCCACGGCGAAGACCTAAATCGCCACCATTGACGCTTGTAGCCAACATTCTAACGAGAACTTCATTTTTCTTTATCGTCGGTATCGGTGCTTCCTGTATTTCAAGGACTTCTGGTCCACCAACTTTATTGTATATTACTCTTTTCATAATGTATCACCTTTCCAATTAATATATTTTACAATTGTTGCATTTCTTACATCTGTGTGATAATCTTATTATGCTGAATCGAAATAATCAATATGCAAATATATTGTATTTGTAGCGTTCACTACAAAATCTCAAAAATGTAAAGGAACTTATTATGGATAGACGTGTTAAAAAGACAAGAGCAGCTATTTTTACTGCTTTTTTAGAACTATTATCAAAAAAATTTTAGAAAGTATTACTATCGGGGAGATTGCTGATCTCGCTGATATTAACAGAGTAACTGTATATCAGCATTTCACAGATAAGTATGACCTACTTGAAAAATGTACGCTTGAATATATCGATAATATGTTGGCAGCATGTGGCACTAAGGATGAACTTGAAGTTGTTGCCGAATCTTTTCAATATATGAAAGATAATAAGGAAATCTTCAAATTACTATTAAATAACAACAGTTCTAATATCCTGCATCAGAGTCTGAAAAATGAATTTAGAAATCGCTTTCCACTTCATCCGGAACTGAATGTACCAGATTCACTCTATGAAAATATGAAAACGGAAATCATTATTTCTGCAATCACTGGAATGTTTGAATGGTGGATTGATGGTTCTGATTCCTATAGTGTAGAAGATGCTGTCGAAAGCTATATCCATATCAGGAATGATTTTTTCCCAAAAGCGTAGACTTCACGATATTTTATATTATGACTCGATATCATCTCGACAAATTCAAATTTATTTAATTAAGTAAATCTGATTCCTTAAAATTAACGGGAGTATTTTCATTACGAAGATACCCCGCTTTTTTTATGCACTTTTTTAGGGATGCAAATAAAAAAATGGAGGAAAACAAAATAGCAAACGAAACAATACGTATATTTTTCCCTTTGAAGATCGTCAGTTATCCTCAATATGATTGCTCAGAGGATGAACGGGAGGATATCTCACCCAGGGATGCGGTGACGTATGAGGATCAAATTCTCGCTGCCATCGCAAAAGAGAACCGGCACTTTGAAAACGACCGAGGTCTTGCCGAGTATATTCACGATGAAGCTCTCAAAGAGAAGGTATATAGCCTATACCCTTCAGTTGAAATCGTCGACGGTGAGTTGTGGGGAGTTATGACGGCAGGGTTACGAGAACCGCTTTCAGGTGATGAAACTGCTGAACTCATTGATTTTGTGACTGGACAGAATAGTGATGGTTACGGCGAAATTTTTGAGCAGCGTCCTATCAAAACTCCGGATGGAGAAATCTATGTCAGCTTTTGGAATCACGAAAACTATTCCTTAACGCTTGAGCAGAAGATAAAAAACAACTCGCCTGACCTCGGATACGGAGGTCAAGTAATGGGATAAGAAATATTTGAACGGACAAATTGCGTTCTTGGCTTCTTATGAAGCTGATGGGCGCTTTTTTAGTACAGCAAATTGCTGTGATCTATACAACTAAATAAAAACGAGAAGGTGTTGTCTTTATACAAAAAAGGCAGCGCTTTTTTGTTTTTCCGAGAAAGGAGTATGCTCCATGAACCATGATGTTACAACAGAAAAAAAGACAGCTGCAGAGATTACTGGTCCCCCGAAAAAATTTACCGTGCCATCACCACAGGAGACTTCCCGTTGCGAGGGTTGTCCCTATCCAGGCGTTGGCTTTATTTGCTGGAGTCCTGACGGCTCTTGCCTGAAAACCGATTTGGATCGGATGCACGGCAAGAAGAAAGGCAGGTGATGGGATGAACAGCATCATCAGCTGGGTGGGAGGCAAGAAAGCCCTGCGGGATCTCATTTACCAAAGGATGCCTAAGGAGTTTGGAAGGTACATTGAGGTTTTCGGCGGCGGAGGGTGGGTATTGTTCGGCCGCCCTCCAGACACTCCAATGGAGGTATATAACGATTTTAATTCGGATCTCGTAAATCTTTTTCGCTGTGTCCGTGATCGTCCAATGGCTCTTTTAAAGGAACTGAATTTTTTGCCGTTAAACGGTCGGGATGAATTTTTTGTACTTAAAAAATATTTGGAGAAGGAGGATTTCACAAACGAATACCTGCAAGAGGAGTTAGAGATTGCCGAGCAATACCTCACCGAGCCACAACTTGATGAAATCAAGCCAATTCTTCTGGATAGAGTACAAATGAATGACATAAAACGTGCGGCTGTTTTCTTCAAAATTATTCGTTACAGCTACGGGAGCGGCTGCACCAGCTATGGATGCCAGCCCTTTGATATCCGCAAAACATTCAACCTTCTCTGGCAGGGCAGCCGTAGATTGAAGGATACGGTCATCGAGAATAAAGACTTTGAAGATCTGATTAAACAGTATGACCGTGAAAACGCATTCATCTACTGTGACCCGCCGTATTACATGACGGAAGGCCACTATGCGGTGGAGTTCCTCAAGGAAGATCACTACCGCCTGCGGGATACTCTGGCAGCCTGTCAGGGAAAATGGTTGGTCAGCTATAACGACTGTGAATTCATCAGGGAGCTGTATCAGGACTATCAAATCGAATCGGTCAGCCGCCTGAACAATCTCGCCCAGCGGTATGACAACGGCTGCGAATATGCCGAAGTTCTTATCTCTAACTACGACACCAGCGAACGACTGCGGGATGTGCCAACCCAGCTGGGGCTCTTCGACCTTGCCGGATTTTATGGCATGGAATAACTATTCAAAAATCAAATTTAGGAGGAAAACCATTATGAAACTGATTGAAAAACGTATTTGCGTAGACAAGGAAGGCCGCCTGCCGCTGCCCATGGAATTCATTAACGCAGCGGCTCTTCAATCCGGCTCTGAGATGACCGTGACCCTGGCGATTTCTGAGGAAGGGTTGATCCCCTGCCCGGTAATGTTTGTTTCACCTGACGATTCTGCTGTTTTTGCTTTTGCTCCGGACGACGATGAGGATACAAATGAAGAAAAAGAAGATGACTTCGCGCTTCCTCATGAGCTTTTGAACGCTGCTGGAATTCCTATCGACAGTGATCTGGACGTCACTTGCGTGTCAGGAGCTATCATTATCAAGGAGTCGGATGTTCTGAACAATCTGCCGGACGGTCTCAAGACCCTATTTCAATCCTTCGGCATTCATCCCGAAACCGTTCGGGAGGTCATGAAAAAGGAGGGCTATTTCGTATGAAAGCAAAACCGATTTATAAAATCATGGATGGCACTACCGAATTCTAAGAAACTACACTATGCGGGGGAAGAACAATGTCAGAACGAGCATACAGTCTAGAAAAAAAGGATAAGATGACAGCCAAGAAAGCAAGTTCATTAGCATACAAAAAGGAATTAAACGATAATATGCTGCGATGAAAACTGTCAAATTGGATTAACATGTTCAAACTGGGGAATTTTGAATGGTAAAAAATATTTTTTTAGACCTTCAAGTAATGATGAATTACACATTATTGGATGTACAGAGATATCATCAGATGAAGAAAAAACACAAATAGAACAGGAAAAGAATCGTGCTAAAACAACGATAAATAAAAATGGCTTGATAAAAATGACAAAATCAATTAACAAAGCAAGAACAGACATTGGTGTACATCAAGGTGATGAAGATGCACCGGTGAACAGCGTACATAAGAGAGCTGATGGAAAACCAGCTGGAACTAAGCGAGAATTGGCGTAAGTAAGCTGGTGTCTGGATGTATGGTGATGATCCCTCTGTTTTTATTTTTGGCATAAGCAATGAGGTGGCTTATAGTCTCCATCGGGCATATGAGCAGATCATCATCATAGACCGCGAGTACGAAATTGGAGTGGTTAGCTAGATATTTATTGCACAAAGGATAGTGGCAATGTCGACAGGACCAAGGATATTGCGAATATACATAAGATCAATTCCTGCCTATACGGCATGTCTTGCCTAGTTAGAGACACCCATAAGATTTACGTCTTAAGAATAAAAAGATTCCAGTGCAATCAATCTTGCCGACATCTTTAATATGCTATTTTAGTCTGTCCAACTCTGCCAGGAACGCAGTTACATTCCGTGATGGCATTTTGGAATACAACAAACCATAAGGTACGGTATAATCCCAATCTACAGGAATTGTAATAAGTGAGGGGTGAACATCTTGCCATGCGTCCAGTGTGAGAAGAATGCTGTTTAGGTGTTCGCAAGTGTTGAAGACTTCAGCATCATAAAAATGAACCGTGTCCATAATGCTAATCTGAGGATGCTCTCTTTCAATCATATCGCGAAGATTATCCAGTTCGGGAGTATCACCATGCGCACCCATCATCAGGGTTTCTCCATATAGATCAGAAATACTCAGATGTGTTTTTCCCGCCAGCTTATGTTTGCGTGGAACCGCGCAACAAAGACCATATTGCCCAAGAAGGTAAACACTGCACCGGCTGTGCCATTGGCTCGAGCCACAGGCACCGACGATAAAATCTATGTCCTTGCCAAGAGAAGATATAACTGAGAGGATATGCTTTGAATCATCCTCAAAGGGAATGATACGAATTTGAAATTCCGTATTGCCGCTTGAAATCTGGCTCCATAAATCGATTAAGGTTTTACACGGGTTTAACAGTGACGTACCGATACGGATCACGCACTGCTTTTTGCCAGCGATCTGCCGGGCACGTTCTATGGCGTCTTCCGATTCGGAAATGATCTTTTTTGCATCCTTGTAAATGGAGCGCCCTGAAGGAGTCAATACGACTCCATGATTTGTTCGTTCCAGCAACTTTACGCCAATCCTGCTCTCGAGCGCATTCATCTGCTTCATTACGGACGCGGAGGTGACAAACAGTTTCTCGGCGGCGCTGGTGAAACTACCGCTGTCGGCGACCTGAATAAACGTCTTAATCTGACGGTTATACATGGAATTGATCCTCCTCTCTGTATTTACTTTCTGTAAATACCATTGTATCCTTTTTGAGCATTCCCTGTCAATGTGTCTTGAAATATAATGTCGGTACAGGAGGAGGGGATAATGTGGCTGAACTGGTTGTTTTTTATTCCCATGTCGGTGAAATTTGTATATGTGGTGATATAAAAAATATAGAATTAGGGATTACCGAGACGGCGGCTGGGATTTTAAAGGAATTGACTGGTGCGGATAGTTTCAAAATAGAAACGGCTATTCCAGCACCAAAGGATTTTTCGGGGTTCATCAATCAGGCGATGACTGATCTTCAGCGAAATGCCCGACCAGAACTGGTGCAGTATCCAGAGCGGCTGGATGATTATGCGGTGATTTATCTCGGGTATCCAAACTATTTCAAAACAATGCCAGTGGCAGTATACAGCTTTTTAGAACGAACGAAACTTTCTGGAAAGAAGATCAGGGTGTTTTGTACGCATGGCGGAGATGGTTTCGGACACAGTATCCAGGAAATAGAGAAGCTATGTCCCGAAGCAGTCATCGAGGTTGGGCCTGCAATCCGTGATTCTGAAATCAGCAATGCGGAAAGTGTGCTCAAAGAATGGGTACGACAGAGAAAGGAAAATCAATAATGGATGCAAGGGAAAGAGTATTGAAGTTTTTGAAAGAAGCAGGCGCGTTTTATGTTGCGACTGTGGCTGAGGATGCCCCCAAAGTGCGCCCCCACAGCTTCGTCATGGAGCACAACGGCAGACTCTGCTTCACGACCAACAATCAGAAGCCTACCTACCAGCAGTTGAGCGGCAACCCGAAGGTCGAAATCTGCGCGCTGGGGAAAAACGGGGTATGGATGCGTTTACATGGAACAGCAAGGTTTTGTACATCAATCGAGTCAAAAACGGCTGCGCTCGACACAATGCCGTCTCTGAAGCAGATGTACTCCGTAGAGGATGACCTGCTCGAGGTATTCTGTCTGGAAAATGCGATTGCCGATTTCTGTTCCATGTTTGCAGGAACAGAGAGCGTAACTTTTTAATCCAAAGCGAACAAGATATATATTATCATACAAAACAATAATATGGAGGAATATTCAAATGAAGAAGAATTTAGGAGCAACAAACGCTCTGTATCCGATGCCGATTGTCGTGGTTGGCACAGAGGTCAATGGGAAGGCCAACTACAATGCAATCGCCCATGTTGGCATCATCGACCACAAGACGCTGTCCATCAGTATGGGAAAGATCCACTACTCGAATCAGGGCATCAAGGAGCATAAGACCTTGAGCATCAATATCACTGCAGAGGATATGGTGGAAGAGATGGACCATGTCGGAAAAGTATCCGGCGCGAAGGAGGACAAATCCCAAATCTTCAACAGCGTATATGGGGAACTGAAGGGTGCACCGATGATTGAGAACGCTCCTGTCTCCATGGAATGCGAGGTCATCGACATTTACGACCAACCGGAGTTCGATGTGTTCATCGTAAAGGTTGTAAACACCTATGCGGACGAAGCAGTGCTGACCGATGGGAAGATTGACTTTGCAAAGGTCAAACCGGTCTTATTTGATATGCCGAAATTCGGCTATTGGAAGCTGGGCCCGCGGGCTGAGAGAAAATAAGAATATGCACAATGAAGGAAAGAACAAATCATATGAAAATTGCATTGATTACAGGCTCCGGACGTAAGGGCGGATTGGGTTACGAAACAGCAGGGCAGTTAGGGGAAAGGGGTATCATGTCATTTTGGCTGCACGAAGAGCAGGGCAGCTAGCTCTGCTGGTGAAGGTGCTGACGAGTCTTGGAATCAGCGCTTCTTCACTGGTGATGGACATTGCTGATGAAAAAAGCGTACAGGAAGCCGCTGCTGCTGTGGAAAAGCAGTTTGGAAAGCTAGATGTACTGATCAACGACGCGGCTCGCTTGGCTGCGGGTGATCTGGTGGAAACCCAGAGCATTGATGAAATCCGGCAGGTGTTTGACACCAATGTGATCGGCACTTGGAATGTGACACAGAAATTCATACCACTGCTGCGGAAATCGGATCACGGCAGGATTGTGGATGTCTCCAGCGGCGCAGGCTCCTTCGGAGATCCCCAATATGGCTTTCTGAACGGCGCGCTGGGTATCCCTTGTTCGGGATATGGTCTGTCGAAGTTGGCAGTCAATGGACTCACCTTAAAAACGGCCAAAGAGCTGCAGTCTGCAAAGATTTTAGTCAATGCAGTCTGCCCAGACATCACGGATACCCAAGGAGCAGGGATGGGACGACCAGTATCTGAAAACGCAAAAGGTGTTGTCTGGGCAGCAACGCTCCCGGATGATGGGCCTTCCGGCCGTTTCTTCCGAAATGGGATGGAGCTGCCATGGTAATTACAGAAAAGTGCATGAATAAGAAAATATTGATTATTAACGGCAGTCCCAGAGCTCACGGAAATACCGAAACCATTGTCGATTCCTTTATCAAAGGAGCTGAGGAAGCCGGAAGCACAGCGGTAAAAATCAATATTCAGCAGATGGATATCCACCCATGCCTTGGATGTTACGGGTGCCAGATGGGCAAAGGTAGCCCCTGTGTACAAAAGGACGATATGCAGAAGGTGTATGATGCATGGAAGGACGCTCACACGGTTGTTTTTGCCTCGCCGATCTACTGGATGCATTTCACGGCGCAGTTCAAGAACGTGCTAGATCGTCTCTTTGCATCCACAGCATTAAACGCCAAAACAAAAGACTCGGTGCTTGTTCTGACAGCCGCCTCAGAAGCAGAAGAAATAAGTCAATATGGCCGCATGGCAGAGTCCTATTACGAATATCTACTGGGTGTTCTCGGTTATCAGGACAGAGGCAGAATTTTGGCGTATGGGTTCAGGATAAGATTTAAATATAGCAATCCAAATTAAATCAGCATTAATCGCATTAATTTCACTTATCGCAGCTATTATTTTTTATACAAGAGGTAAGAAGAAAAAACTATTATCATATTTTATAGTTGATAATAGTGAAATGGTGACAGTAGCAGATAAATTAAAAGATAGAATTGAAATATTTGTTGATGGTAAAAAAGTTACGAAACAACATTTAAAGGTAATTAAGTTCGTTAATAATGGGAATGAGCCAATTAGAATTGAGGACTTTGACAAACCAGTTAAAATCTGCTTTGGTGAGAATGCAGAAATATATGAAAGTATGGTAACCGGAAAGCCAAAAGATTTAGAAGTTGACATTACTGATTTTATTAATTATCTAGAGATTAAACCATTGCTATTAAACCCATTGGATTCATTTTCAGTAAGAGTTTTAGTAAATAGTACTGATGAGTTGAATATTGAAGGTAGAATTGCAGGAGTATCGCAAATTAAAGGCATTACCAGGCATGTAGAAGATTTTGTACCTCAAGTTGAATTTAGATTTGGTAATGGATTAAAAGCTACCATTGGATTTGAGCATCCTAAAAAAATTTACAGAATAAAGAAAAATTAGTTTTAATTATACAGGGGTTGACGTTCCGCCAAGGAACCACTAGCTTCTGATGATATCATTATTAACCGTTCAAGGCATACGGAAATAATTGTCCAAATTTGTCGAAATTAAATAATGGTTTACGTGTTGCAGGATTGGATATTATTTGTAGATAAGCGGTAAGGATTTCTGCTGGTACTAATGAGACTATAAATCTTTCAAAAAAGAAAGTTAAAAATGAGAATAATATATCGCATATCAAAAGAGTATTGACTCCCAGACTTTATTATAAATAATTCTGGGAGTCAGTTTTTTTAGAATAAAGTACAGGAGGTGCAAGTATGTATTTGTCTTCATTACAAAACAAATAAAAAACTTTAGGTGTTTTAATGATGATGACCACATCATTGATTTTAATCCAAGTTTAACTGTTTTGCTAGGAGAAAATTATTCGGGTAAATTAGCTAATGGATACTATCAGAATTGTGCTCGGAACAACAGACTTTGGTTGGACTCGCATAGAAATAAATGACTTTTATAATGAGGACATTTCTCGAGAAATCAGTATTGTTTGTAAATTTTCTGGTTTGACCCCAGATGAGCAAGCGTCCTTCTTGGAATGCTTGACATACGAAAAGCAAGGAATAGAGAATACGCCTTGTTTGTAATTGCACTGGAAATGCAAATATTTATTATCATTTATTGATGATATCTGGGGCATTAAAGTTGCCTGTGTTACTGATAGAGATGTTATGCCGAACTGTGCTCCTGGTATTTGTATTGACGAAAAGTATACGCTGGATCCGTCAACATGGCCGAAAAAAGAAGACCGGAATTGGAGAGCAGAAGCGGATTTTACGTTGGAAGAAGCAACCTCTCACCTTAAGAATATGCAGAAAAGATATGGATTATCGTGTTAGAGAAACTGCAATTAAAATTTTATCGCAATAATTCATAAATTAGAGATGTTTATGACAAAAAGATAAATATCATAAAATGTTGTTGATTGGAGGAAATTTATGTATAGTGTTAGTCGAGGCAGTTCATATGCGGTGATTTGGAAGCATTTAAAAGAAAAATTGCAATTTGTGTAAATAGTTGGTAAAGCGCAAAATTAGAACAAAAAATAATTATAAGTCAAAGTCAAAACAAAAACGAATATAATCTTTTTTTTGCACCAGAAGGACAAAATGTTAAAAAATTTTGTGCACCTGTTATTTTATCAGCAAAAAAGCCGTCTGGATCTAAATTTGGGAGCAGACCATCTGACACATATGATATTAATTATTTTATTGTCATGTGTTTAAAACCCACGCCCTCCTTCTATAGCTGTTTCGGTTAATGGATTTCTCCGTATGCTGTACCGCTCTGATTTCATGCACATTTTATATTGCTTTTTTAAGTAGTCGGAATTATAATGGACAAGAGATGGAAAATTGTCTCAAAATGTCGAAATTTACCGAGAAAACAATCGACGCATCCGGGACGGATACCTGAATTTTTAGTACGAAGGGATGAATCAATATGAATTTTCATTTGACCCCGCAGCAGGAAGCGTTTAAAGCAGTCCTCCGGAAATTTGCGGAGGAAAAAATAGAACCCATTGCGTTCCAGCTGGACACTGATAACCGTTTTCCGGAGGAGATTGTAAAAGAGCTGGGCCAAATGTCTGTCCTGGGTACTCCATATGCAAAGGAATACGGTGGAGCGGGCCGGGACGTGCTGAGTTATGTTTTGGCGGTGGAGGAGCTTTCACGGATTGACGCAGGCGTGGGCGTCATCCTGTCGGCCCATGTGTCCCTTGGCTCCTGGCCGATTCTGGCCTATGGCACGGAAGCTCAGAAGCAAAAATATCTGGTGCCGCTGGCCTCAGGCAAAAAGCTGGGCGCATTTGGTCTGACCGAGACCAATGCCGGCAGCGACGCTGGCAAGACGGAAACAACGGCGGTACTGCAGGGCGATCATTATTTGCTTAACGGCTCCAAAATATTTATTACGAACGGAGGCTATGCAGATACCTATATTGTCTTTGCCATCACAACCCCGGGCACCGGCACCAAGGGTATCAGCGCGTTTCTCGTAGAAAAGGGCTGGGAAGGGTTTACCTTCGGCACCCATTACAATAAAATGGGGATCCGCTCCTCCGCGACGGCAGAGCTGCTGTTCCGTGACGTGAAGGTGCCCAAGGAAAATCTGCTGGGCCAGGAGGGCAAGGGCTTTTCCATTGCCATGGCTACGCTGGAGGGTGGCCGCATCGGTATCGCTGCTCAGGCGCTGGGCATTGCCCAGGGCGCGTTTGAAAAAGCGCTGGCCTATTCCAAGGAGCGCATTCAGTTTGGCCAGCCCATCAGCGGACAGCAGGTGGTTGCCTTTAAGCTGGCTGATATGGCCACAAAGATCCGTGCGGCCCGTTTTATGGTTTACAGCGCGGCCGAGAGCAAGGAAAACCATGAGCCCTACGGGATGGAATCGGCCATGGCAAAACAATATGCCTCCGACGTTTGTCTGGAGGTGGTCAATGACGCAGTTCAGATCTTTGGAGGCTCCGGTTATATTAAGGGCTTCCCGGTGGAAAGAATGTACCGGGATGCGAAAATATGCACTATTTATGAGGGAACCAATGAAATTCAGCGCCTTGTTATCTCCCAGTTTCTAATCGGGAAAACAGCCAAGCCAGCGGAAAAAGCGCCCGCGCCTGCCGCGCCGGAGCAAAAAACGGAAGGCCGCAAGCGTATATTATTCCGTGATGGAAACGCAACGGAAAAAGTCGAGGCTTTTATACAAGCCATTGGTCTGGACAAGCTAAGGCCTTCTTTTTCTTCTGTGGACGCAAAAGGCAGTATTGTCGGCGCCGACCGGGTATGCAGCGTTGGTCTAGGACTGGCATCCAAAGAGGATCTGGTTTTGATTGAGGCTCTGGCGGAAAGCCTGCACGCCGTGGTAGGCTGCTCCCGTCCGTTTGCCGAGGATCGGGGCTGGCTGCCGATAGATCACTTTGTGGGATTGTCCGGTCAGAAATTTACAGGCTCGCTGTATGTGGCCATTGGCATTTCCGGGCAGATACAGCATCTGAAGGGCATTGAAACTGCCGGAACCGTCGTAGCCATCAATGCCGATCCTGGCGCACCCATCTTCGAGCATGCGGATTATGGCATTGTAGGAGATTTGTATGAGCTTGTTCCCTTGCTGACCGAGCGTTTGAAACAATAGGGCTCTGCTTTCTTTTTCCCGTAAATATTCTTTCGTCGGTATTTCGAAACAAGTCGCATTTGCCCGTTCCAAGCCGCTCACAAACCGCATGATTCATCAGAATCCTGAAGTCGTCCGAGATGCTGCGGTTTTCAGTATACGTATATTTGGCCTCACCGGGTTATGTGGGTAGGCCAGCAGACCATTTCAAAACAAAAATCCATGGGTCAGATTGAATCTGAACCATGGTTTTTTGCTGTTCGTAGATCTTCCGAATAACCGCCAGACGCCCCAGCTGGCGCGGAAGAAGTGCTTTTACAGCTGCCAGCATCCGTTCAATATGACCGAGGTTCCGGGCCAGATAACCCAGCTGTTTCCCAATCGCTTTGCGTATCTTTTTCGCTGTTGGTTTCCGGTTTTTGACCAGTGCCAGATAATCCCGATGGGCTCTCTTGCGATACGTCCGAGGCTTCATTTCGCCTTTGATGTGCATGGCGTCAATCATGGCTTCGCTGTTTTCCCGTGCTTCGTTCAGCAAAAAGGATCATTTCGTTGATTTCTCCCAGAATTTCCGGTGT
>Ga0316604_10000360_pt1 | contig 59793 bp, 45 predicted proteins | sample OWC_soil_day20_C_FD_207650 | JGI IMG/M metagenome (GOLD analysis project Ga0316604, IMG submission 207650) | Wetland soil microbial communities from Old Woman Creek delta, Ohio, United States - OWC_soil_day20_CT | ecosystem: Environmental > Terrestrial > Soil > Wetlands | place: USA: Ohio...
GTTGTGATGGGCAATGGCGGTCTGGGTCAGGCTGGGCAGGGTTTTGTGGAGACTTTGAATCACAAGATCGGCTCCGGCGGCCACGGCTCCCCCGCGAAATTCGTCCGAATGATCCAAATGCGCCCCGTGGGCCTCATCCACAAGAACCGGGATTCCCCTGCGATGAGCAAGGGCGCAGATGGCCCCGATGTCGCTGATCACCCCTTCGAAGGAAGGGCTGGTCAGCACAATCAGGCGAATATCATGATGTTGTTCCAGCGCCTGCTCCACCTGTTCTGGCGAAATGGAGGCATAGACACCAAAACTCTCGTCAATGGGTGGCACTAAAAACACCGGATCAAGATTGCATAGTTCCATGGCGTGATAAATGGATTTATGGCAGTTGCGTGCCGCCAGAATCCGGTCTCCATACCGGGTTGCCGCCCGGATACCCGCCAGAATCCCGCAGGTACTGCCATTCACCAGGAAAAAGGACGCGCGGCTCCCAAACAGCGCCGCCGCCCGTTCCATCGCTTCCGCCAGAATTCCTTCCGCACCGTGGAGATTGTCAAAACCGTCAATTTCCGTGATGTCATAGCGGGCGCCCAGCTGCTTTAAATAGTCCGCCAATCTGATATTTCGCTTATGCCCCGGCATGTGCATGGAAATCGCTCCGCTGCTGCTGTACTCCGCCAGCTTGTCCAGCAGCGTATCTGATGGTTTCATCGGTTTACCTCACTTAAATAAGATTGATTACATTCAGCATACCATATCGCGGATCAAATTTTCCAGCATAATCCGTGTGAAACAACCCAGTTTGTCATGTTGCATAAATTCCTTCATTGCTGAGCTTCAAAAATCGCCCTGTGATAAATTTTTTCGCCGCTCCGTTGACAAATTCCCCCGCCACAGGTATAATGCAAGTAATATCCAGAAAAGCGAAGACGGAGAAAGTAAGCCCGGACAGAACGTTGCAGCGAGTCGGGAGCAAGTGGAAACCCGATACCAGTATGCCGGTGCCGAAGATCACTCCTGAGCTGCGGCTCGAATCCCAAGGGTAGTAGACGCCGACGGTTTCCCCCGTTACAGGGAGCGCATATGTTGGTATGCAGTAATGGGTGGTACAGCGATAGCATGAAGCTCTCGTCCTTTTTACAAAAAGGGCGGGGGCTTTTTTATCGTCCCGCATACCTGCAAGATTTCAAATGGAGGAATTTTGTATGAGTCAGTTAGTTGAAATCCGCTGGCATGGCCGGGGCGGCCAAGGAGCAAAAACAGCCTGCCTTCTTTTGGCGGATGCCGCCTTTTCGTCCGGCAAATACGTGCAGGGCTTTCCAGAGTACGGGCCGGAGCGCATGGGCGCGCCCATTACCGCTTACAACCGCATCAGTGACAGCCCGTGCACTGTCCACTCCAATATCTACACACCCGATTATGTGGTAGTGGTGGATGAAACACTGCTGGCCTGCGTGGACGTGACCGCCGGCCTCAAGCCCGAGGGAGCGGTCATCATCAACAGTCCCTCCGATCCGGAGGAGCTCCGTCCTGTTCTGCGGGGCTGGGCGGGACGGATTTACACCATCGACGCGCGGCGCATTTCCGAGGAGACTCTGGGCAAAAACTATCCCAACACCCCCATGCTGGCCGCCGCGGTGCGTGTCAGTCAGGTGGTGGATCCAAACGTCTTCGTTCACGATATGGAGGCCTCCTTCCGTCATAAATTTGCCTCCAAGCCCCAGGTCATCGACGGCAATTTGAGCGCCCTGACCCGATCCATGCAGCAGGTCCGAGGCATCTGTCCGGACGCGGAAGAGGAGGTGCTGGCAGGATGATTCGGAAAGCGGCACAAATCGACGAACAGACCCCATGGCAGGAGCTGACCGTGGGCGGCGAAATTTATGAGGGCGGAACCGCCCGGCTGGTGAACACCGGCGACTGGCGCACCATCACTCCTCAGTTTCATCCGGACAAATGCAAGCAATGCATGCTGTGCTTTCCCTTCTGCCCCGACAGTGCCATCCCCGTGGAGCACGGCAGACGGCAGGACTTTGACCTGATGCATTGCAAGGGCTGCGGTATCTGCGCCAAGGTATGCCGCTTCGGCGCCATTACCTTTGGAAAGGAGGGTGACTGATGGGCATCCGTGACCGTCTCTCAGGCAACGAGGCAATCGCCCACGCCATGCGGCAGATTGATCCCGATGTGATGGGTGCGTTTCCCATCACCCCCTCCACTGAAATTCCGCAGTATTTTGCCCAGTTCGTTGCTGACGGCAAAGTGAACACCGAATATGTCACCGTGGAATCGGAGCATTCCTCCATGTCGGTTTGCATCGGCGCTCAGGCGGCGGGGGGCCGGGCCGTAACCGCCACCTCCTCCTGCGGTCTTGCTCTGATGTATGAATTGCTGTACGTAGCGGCCTCCAGCCGCCTGCCCATCACCCTCGCCTGCGTCAACCGCGCCCTCACCGGCCCCATCAACATCAACAACGACCACTCCGATTCCATGGGCGCCCGCAGCTCCGGCTGGATTCAGATTTACGCGGAGAATAATCAGGAAGCATACGACAACTTCCTCCAGGCCATGCCCATCGGAGAGCACTCCGAGGTACGTCTGCCCGTCATGATCTGCCAGGACGGTTTTATCACCAGCCATGCCGTAGAAAACATCGAACTTCTCGAGGACGCGGCGGTGAAGGATTTTGTAGGGGAGTATCATCCCGAACACTATCTTCTGAAGCAGGAGAATCCACTGGCCGTAGGCCCCTATGATATTTGCGCCTACTATATGGAACACAAAAAGCAGCAGGCTGAGGCCATGAAACGCGCCAAGTCTGTGATATTGGAGGTTGCCGCCCGCTTCCGGGACATCAGCGGACGCAGCTACGGCCTTTTTGAGGAGTACCGTATGAAGGATGCGGAAACCGCGCTGGTGCTCATCGGTTCCACCGCCGGTACCGCCAAAGCCGCCATCAACCAGCTGCGAACCGAGGGAAAAAAGGTGGGCCTCATCAAAATCCGCGTGTTCCGCCCCTTCCCTATGGAGGAACTGGCAGCGGCGCTTTCCCACGTCAAGGTCGCCGCAGTAATGGACAAATGCGAGGATTTCTCCGCCTGCGGAGGCCCCCTGTTTGCCGAAACTCGCTCGGCACTCTATGACCTGGAGTGTCGCCCTAAGCTGGTCAACTACGTCTACGGTCTGGGCGGACGTGATGTCAGCACCGAGCACATTCGATCGATTTTTGACCGTCTGTTCACCATTGCCGAAACCGGCGAGACAGGCGAGATCTATACTCATATGGGTCAAAGGGGGTAAAGGGATTATGGCTTACAGCTTAAAAGAACAAGTACAAAAGCCGGAGCGCTTTGTGGGCGGCCACCGTCTCTGCGCCGGCTGCGGGGCCGGCATTGCCGTGCGCGCTGTCCTCCGCGCTCTGGAACCGGAGGATCAGGCAGTCATCACCAACGCCACGGGCTGTTTGGAGGTCTCCTCCTTCCTCTACCCCTACACCGCCTGGCAGGACAGCTATATTCACAGCGCCTTTGAAAACGCCGCCGCCACCTGCGGCGGTGTGGAGGCGGCGTATAACGCCTTGCGGCGCAGAGGAAAAATCACAGAAGATTTTAAATTTATCACCTTCGGGGGAGACGGCGGTACCTACGACATCGGATTCCAGTCTCTCTCTGGTGCCATGGAACGCAATCATGATATGGTCTACGTCTGTTATGACAACGAGGCCTATATGAACACCGGAATCCAGCGCTCTTCCTCCACCCCGCGCTTCGCTTCGGCCACCACCTCCCCCGTGGGGCGCGCGCTTCAAGGCAAATCTCAAAATAAAAAGGATTTAACTCAGATTATTGCCGCGCATAATGTCCCTTACGCCGCCCAGACCACCTTCCTTGGCAACTTTAAGGATTTGCATGAAAAGGCGCACAAAGCAATCTATACCCAGGGCGCCTGCTTCTTGAATATCCTCTCCCCTTGTCCCAGGGGCTGGGATTATGCAACCGAGGATCTGGATGAAATCTGCCGTCTGGCAGTGGAAACCTGCGTCTGGCCTCTCTTCGAGGTGGAGGAAGGCCAGTGGCGGCTGAATTACGAACCGAAAAAAAAGCTGCCGGTCACGGCTTTTCTGGAAAAGCAAGGCCGCTTCAAGCATATGTTCAAGCCCGGAAACGAGTGGATGCTGGAGGAGGCCCAGACTTACGTGGATCAAAAATGGGAGTCCCTGCTGCAGCGGTGCCTTTGAACCGGTCACCACTCCCCTGTCCGCGATGAGAAAAACTCTATGTATTTCTGTGATGCGTGTGGGAACGGCTCCTTTTCCTGACAACCGCCGTGGCACATATATCGCGTGTTGCTTTATTCCTCTGGAAAAACGAAAACAGCCTGCATCCAAACTCGGATGCAGGCTGTTTTCGTTAACTTTCCATGTGACGGCCCAGGAACCCGGCAGCAGTCAGCAGAAGCTTATGCTCTGTCTCGCCGCTTTTCATTTCCGCGCTCATGCTGGCGAAGAGTACACAACCGAGAATATCACCTTCCGACAGGATGGGTACCGCTGCCTCGATGAGATATTTTTCCCCTTCCTCGCAGACGGAAAGCGGTTCATCTCCGGCGTTAAAATAATAGAGCTGCCTGCGCTCCATAATATCTTCAAGCTCGGAAGAAATCCGCTTGTCCTGCATCTCACGCTTGGCGGCTCCCGCCACGGCAACGCAGGAGTCCCGGTCGGTAATGACGGTGATCAGTCCCGTATTTTTGCTTAACGCCTCACACATCTGGGCAGCAAATTCGGAAAGCCCGCCCATCTGAGAATATTTTTTAAAAATAACGCCGCCCTCTTTGTCGGTATAAATCTCCAACGGGTCGCCCTCACTGATAATATTGACATCGTAGACCTTGTCCATTCGATTGGTGCTCGTCTGGATGACGCGGGTCTGTAAGCTGCCTGCGATGCCTGACTTAAAATTTGCGAAATTTCCTCGCCCTGCCATGGCAGCAACCGTATCTTCACTCCAGAGCGGCTCTCCGCTGTGAAGCAGATGGTCAATATCTGCCTTCAAGCAAATTTCAATGTGATCCTCATAAACCAGAATCCGATCCAAAATCAGCTCCAGATCTGTCTTGTCCAGCTTTTCTTTATGAAGAATTTCATCAAATACATCCATTGCAGTCCGGGCAATCCGATTGACCTGAATGATTGTATTACGTTTATTGAGATGAAGGGCAATCTGGTTTTTAAGGCCTGAAATTTTCTCCTCCAACTCCGCCTCCAGTTCCTGATAGGTCTGCTCCAAAATGTCTTCTTTTTCCGGGTGTTTCATCATATCCCGAATGCGCATCCGTTTGGTTGCCTTTAGCTCCTCATAAGTGTCATTGAGCTGTCGTTCCAAAAGAGAAGCGGTTTCTGTGTTTGCCTTTACTTCTGTGCTTTCCTGTTTTAACGCACGATCTAACTGTTCCAGCATGTCAGTGCAGTTATCCCGAACCTTGCTAATATAGTGTTTCATCATGTGATCCAGCACATCAGTACGGATATGATGACTGGAACAGCCCGCTGTCCCGCGTCTATGATAGGTTCCACAGGTGTACGCCGGTTTTAAATCGGCGCGACTCATGGAAAACATCGGAGAGCCGCAGTCGCCGCAGTACAGGAATCCGGAATATGCACTGTCATATTTCCGAACACCCCGATAATTTGTTTTCGTGCGTTTTTTTCTAGCCTCCTGCGCCGCCTGAAAAACGCGGTATTCCACAATAGGTTCATGATGATGTTCAAACACAATATGGTTGGCTTCTTCATTTTTGTGATTGGTCCCATTGATCTTTTTTCGTACATATTTCCCCTGACGAAGGGTTCCGATATAAAAATCGTTTTCTAAAATTCCCTGAACGGTCACAATACTCCACTGTGACCGGGTACTGCGCCGATACTCTGCCCCATCGGCCTCTTTCCGTTCCCGTTCGACCATTCTGGGGGTAGGAAGATTCAGTTCAGTCAAGTGATTGGCAATCTTCTGATAGCCCCAACCACTGTTGTAGAGATCAAAAATGCTGCGAATGACTTCAGCCTGAGTTTGATCTACTTCCACCGTCATTTGCTTTGAATTTGAAAAGATATAACCATAAGGAACCGCACAAATCCATTTTCCGTCGTTTTGACGCCGTGCAATCACCGACTTGACCTTTTTACTGGTGTCCGTTACCGGCATTTCATTGATTAAAAAACGGAACTGAATCGCGGTCCAGTCGTCATAGGTTGGATAATCAATGCTGTCGCCAATGGAAATAATCCGCACGCCCTGATCACGAAGATCTTCCAGTTCTACCAGCCCTCGACTGTTGCGGCGGGCAAAGCGCGAAAAATCTTTTACCACAAGAATGTCATAAAGATGATTCATCAGCATCGGCCGCATCCTCTGATACCCTTCCCGTTGTTCAAAGGTATAACCAGAACGGTCACGATCCTCATAAAAACTCAGCTGGCTGTCAGGAAATTTTTTTGAGACAAATTCCTCAATGATTGCCTTTTGATTTTCAATGGAGGTATTCTCCCGATCCAACTCCTCATCCACCGAAATGCGGCAATATCCGGCGATACGAATGAATTCTCCCAATGTAATCACCACCAATTTATTTTTATTAGATAACATTGTAACATATTTGCCTTCCATATGCAATCAGTGATCAGCATTCCTGTCAGCAGTGGGCTGATTCCAATTTTTAATATAATCCTCGTGGAGAATGACAAATCATTTTGGTATTGTGAGTTAAATGGGCTAGCTTGTCCTGCTGCGAGCAAAAAAATAAGGAAGCACAATGCTCCCTGTTTTTTACTAGCGCGCGGCAGCGTCCGCTGTCGCTAACGCAACATCCCGTTGTGCTGCCACTTTTCGGTTATGCAGCAGTAAACCTGTCGTACACTCCAGCAGGTTCCGACCTCCTGAATAAAAAATAGCCACAAAGAACTTGTTTCTCTTATAATCCGCAAAAATCGCTTTGAGGCGGTTCTGCAAATCGCCATTCTCTCGCTCACTCTGGTTCATCCAAATCTCAACGGTCTTTTCCTTATCATTGACATATAGCTCCACAGAACTCACTTCCCTTCCGACGTATTGTTACCCACCAAAGGTAAATATATACATTTATCAGCACTCAGCTAATTTGATTAATATGAATTATTTCTTTTTGTATACAGGCTTTTATTATTGTAACTGGCATGAAATTCACAACAAATTAAGATATTGTCAACACCGAAGTATAATCGGGCTTTTAATTGTCCCATTTCCACTGTCTTCCTACATATTAGGAGTGAGAATTATGCCCATTCAATCAACAAAGAAAAGTCCGCCCCTCTGGGCGGACTTTTCTTTGTTGATTTGGGATGTTCCCATTTTATTCGTTGCAGAATGGTTCATTATAGCAGCACATATGGATCATTCATCAATACCCAGGAGGATTGCCTGGATGGCTCTGGCATCAGCACTGTCCACCACCTGATCACCGTTGATATCGGCCTCCAGCCGTTGGAGAATTGTAACGGTATCGCTGATCTGCTTGCCAGCGTAGAAATTGTAGACCAACTGTGCGTCGTTGCTATCAGGGGCACCGCCGTTTCCAGTTACGTCACCGTCATAGGCAATGCTCACACTGACCCCCTCTTCCGCCGTAATCCCATTGATGGCTTGTTCTTCGGTGACGCTGTCGTCCACCATCGTCACATAGCACCCGTACAGGCCCGAATAGTACATCGCTTCGCCGCTATAACAATAGGCTATTCCATCCTCCGGATTGAGTACCGTGACCAGCATCACTTTCTGATTCACGGGTGCGGCATTGTATGTGTCACAGCTGATAAACTCAATTGCATAGCCGCTTTCATTTATATATAACGTCGGTGCATTGCTAGAGAGCGCTCCGGTGGAGTCGCTGATGGCGTCGGCACTGTTGCCCACCACTAAGCTGGACAGCCCAAGGGTACAGCTGCCGGAGGCTGGAGTGGCGGTGAAGGTCAGCGTCGCTATCACAAGGCCGCTGTTTCCGATGGTTTGATCTTCGCCGTAGCCTGCAACGCGGATGACCCCGGCGCTTGGGCTGCTGCTGTCAAAATGATTGATGCCGGTACAGCCAGTCAGCGTGAGCAGAGAGGGATCATAGCTGATGTCGGCATTATAATTGGATACCGCGCTGTAATCGCTGGAGGTGACCACCACGTCTACCGTCAAGGTGCCGCCATCCTGGAGTACGCGCACGGAGGGAACCAGCATCACTGTATAGGTGCCGGACGCCGGAGTCTCCGATGATGCGGTGACCACGGCATTGGTATAGGTTACAGCTCCATCGGCGTTTGTCATTGTGCTCTCCGCAGAAATCTCGCCAACGACAGTGCCGCCGTTTGCCACGGTCAGGGAGGTTAGTGCGGAGGTTCCGGTAACCGTCCAGATAGAGGACGCATCAAGGGTCAGGCTGATTTCACCGGCATGGGCATAATTTGCGCTGGCGCTGGTATTGGTGTCATAGGCGGCTCCGGTCCACTCAGAATTAACCATGGTAATGTCGAGCCGATTGGACGCGTCTACGCCCGCGTCGGCGGCAATGTCGCCGTACAGCGCTTTTGCGCCGTTTTCGTCGGTAAACTCCAGATATCCGTCCGAATCAAAATTATAGTTCATAAAACTGTTGGTGGCAGCGTAGACCAGATAATTGCTCTGTCCCTCGGCGGTGTTGACGGTAACGAGGCTGTTATCCACGCGGGCATAGGCCGCTCCGCCGAAAAAGGCAACTGCCGCGGTATAGGTTTCGTTTTGACTATTAGCTTTGTTGCCGGCGCCATAAGAGGTCAGAGACCCGTTCTCCAGGCAATAGTGCCCGTAGAGCGAGGTGGTGCCGTCGTCGTTGGCGGTACGGTTCATGATCAGCACGCCATAAGCGCCGCCTGTGTTGACGGTGTCATATTCCACCCAGCCAAAGTGAGAGACGCATGCGCCGCCGTCGGCAGCCGAGAAAATGAGGTTGGTGTCCCGATATTGATCCTGAAGGGTGTCGATGCCCCAGCCCGAGTTGGAGGTTAGCGCGTCGTAGAAGGAGACAGCCTCCGCCGAGGTCTGAAAAATCTGATCGGCCCAGTCGGTGTTGTCCACGTGGGTCCAGCCGCCCCCCTCGATATAGCTTCCGCCGGAACCTCTGGCATGGGCAATTCCTGTAATGTTCTTCGCCTCCACGGTTCCGCCGCCGAAGTCGGTGGTCAGAATGGATGAGGTACCCTGAAGGGTTTCCATATAGGTATTTTCAACATAGATGTAACCGCCGTAGGTTGCATCGGTGGCATGTGCGCCGGAGGCAAGGCCGAGAAGGTCGGCATTGTAAATATAGATTTTGGAGCCGAGGGTAGTGGCCCACGCTAGATTTGCGGTGTCACTGTCGGCGCCGGCAGTAACCGTGGTGCGGGCTCCGTTCGAGTTCCCGACGGTAATAACGCCGCCATTTATGGCGTACAGAATGGCGTTCACACCCCATTGAGAGCCGATTTCATTGACCTTGACATTAAAATAAGCGGTATTATTGGCTGCACCGGCCAGGTCATTGACATTATCCCAGGTATCGTACGCGGTACCGGTGTTAAGAATGCTGTCAATCAGCGAGGAATCAAGCTTGGAATTGGATACAATGTTGGAAACGCCCAGCTTCGCGATACCGCCGTTGGCCAGGACCGCTGAGGCATTGGTTTCTCCCTCGGAAATGGTAATATCGGTGGCGCTTTGATCAATGGTCTGTGAAGAGTTGATGCCGGGATTTGCGGTCTGCACGTATTTAAGAAAGGGAACAATAGCGGGCATATAAGCATAGGAGACCTCGGTGGAAGCAAGGCCGTTGTAATCACTCATTTCAAATTGATTGGTATGGGCTCCAGCCAGATAATCTACCAGGTTCATCTCACTGTCATAAATACCGAATACCCCGGACTGGGTAACAACGCCGTACTGGTTGATGCCGATAGAGCCTTTGGCGGGATCGGCGCTGTCCACTGGTACATTATCTCCATAGGTGTACTCGTCGCTGGTGGGATAGGTTGTAGGATCATAAACATAATAGAGTGCGGAAACGGCGCCCGCATCATTAAAATACACGGCTGCCGCCGTATAGTCCGGATATCCGGCAGAGACACCCGTATACGCTTCTTCGTCTACGTACCGATTTAGGGCGATCTGAAAGTCATTTAGCGAAGAAACCAAGCCGTCACTGCTGACCGCATAGTAGCGGACACCGTCCGCCAATGGATAATTGACGCCATTGACGCAGACGCTGCCGCCGATAACGGTTTTACTGTCAATCACAGTCGTGGCGCCCTCGGTATGGCTGACGACGGCATAGGCATAATCAATATTGCTGGTAGCGGGAATGGTGTCGTAGAGATGGATGGTATTGGCGGACTCCTGATAGTCAGAGGCCTCCATCAGCCCTGTATAGGTGTTATTTTCATTGTAGTTGGCGATGATCACATCTGGAACCAGAATGCCGTCGATATAGAGGTCAGCGGTGCTCCGGCTGACGGAGCGGACATAAACTGCGTCGGAGATTTGTGCTCCCGCACTTTCGGGGATGCTTTCCGCCAGCGCGGTTACGGTGCTCAGAGAGACAAGCAGGGCCGCGGCAAGGAGCAGCGAGGTCACACCCCGGGTAAGCGTTCTGTTGGTATTAACCATTGTCATAATACCTCCTTGGATGAACTAACAGAGCATTTGGGTCTGGCCGTTCCGCTAGGAGAGCATATGGTACGCGTTTCAATCACCTGCCTTTTTGAGTATTTCCAGTCAAATCAGGTGGCGGTGCGCCAAGCTCTGTTGTGTGACCGGCGCAAGTCTCTAAACTTAATATATTTTTAAGATTTTTCTCATATGCGCAATTGCGCGGTTCCGTATCAATCATTTTGCACCGCAGCCAATGGAATCATGGGGAGGTATGATGGACAGAAAAATGTCTTGTAATCCAAGAACGGTTTCATTGTGCGGTAAACATAAAATACTGCAACGAATATTGACAAAATAAAACAGGCAAGGTAATATCAGAATATCAGTGACAGGATATTATCATCAACCTAAAATGATAGAAAGCATGCAAGCTATGAATCCCGATGGTATAGGTAACTTGATTTTTTTGAGATGCCATAGTATTCATTTAGTTACTACATCACTGAAAAGTGCGTACTATCTGAAAAGATCATCGTATGTTACAATATGAGCAATTTCAAATCCCGCTTCTGCTAGGATAGTAAAGTAAGGCAGCCGTGTCATACATAAAGCCCCCTAGCTTTGTCTCATGCCATCGGTCGAGCATGGAGTACTATCGACAAAGCTAACAACGAAAGGAGAATGAAAGTGAAAATTGGAATCCCCAAAGAAAGCCTAGCCGAAGAGTCCCGTGTCGCGGCAACACCCAACACAGTAAAACAGCTCATCAAGCTCGGGTTTGACGTGGTAGTCGAATCGGACGCCGGAGATGGTGCCAGTTTTTCTGACGAGGCTTATCAATCCGTGGGCGCTGAGATTGTGAGTGGCGACGCAGCCTGGCAGGCAGATATCATCTATAAACTCAATCCGCCAAATGAGCATGAGGTTGCAAAAATCAGGGAAGGGGCAACTCTGGTCAGTTTCCTGTATCCGGCTCAGAATCCGGAGCTGGTAAAACAGCTTGCCCAAAAGAAGCTGAATGTCCTGGCGATGGACATGGTGCCCCGCATCTCCCGCGCCCAATCCATGGACGCCCTGTCTTCTATGGCCAATATCGGCGGATACCGGGCTGTGGTGGAGGCCGCCCATAATTTCGGCCGCTTTTTTACCGGGCAGATTACTGCTGCCGGCAAGGTGCCCCCTGCAACTGTCCTGATCATCGGTGCCGGCGTGGCCGGTCTCGCCGCCATTGGAGCGGCCCGTTCACTGGGCGCTGTCGTCCGTGCCTTCGATACCCGTTTGGAGGTAGCGGAGCAGATTGAGTCAATGGGCGGAGAATTTCTCAAGCTGGAATTTGAAAGCGATGAGGACGGTTCCACGTCCGGAGGATATGCCAAGGTGATGTCGGATGAATTCATTCGGGCAGAAATGGAACTTTTTTCTCGGCAGGCAAAAGAAGTGGATATTATCATTACAACCGCTCTCGTCCAGGGCAAGCCCGCGCCGAAGCTGGTCACCCGTGAAATGGTGGACAGCATGCAACCCGGTTCCGTCATTGTAGACATGGCGGCCAGCACCGGTGGAAACTGTGAGTACACCGTTCCCGGGCAAATGACAGTCACCGAGTCCGGCATAAAGGTGATTGGATACGGTGATCTGCCCGCCCGACTTCCCACCCAATCTTCTGAAATGTACTCCACAAACCTGGTTAACCTGACAAAGCTTCTCTGTAAGGATAAGGACGGCAATATTCACATCGACTTTGAGGATGTTATCCTGCGCAACATGAGTGTGGTCAATGAGGGCGCGGTGACCTATCCGCCTCCGGCCATTTCCGTTTCGGCGGCTCCGGTCAAGAAAGATGAGCCAGCTGCCACATCGGTAAAAAAGGAAAAAAAGCCGATGCCCAAGGGGCTGAAATACTGCTTTAATCTTGCGGCATTGATTTTGATCGCTCTCGTGGGTCAATTCTCCCCTGTGTCATTTCTCTCCCACTTTACAGTATTTGCGCTGGCCTGCGTCGTAGGTTATTACGTTGTGTGGAATGTAACTCATTCCCTGCACACCCCCCTGATGTCCGTTACCAACGCCATTTCGGGCATCATTATCGTGGGTGCCCTGCTCCAGATCGGCCCAAGTGTCAGCGTGGTTACCGTACTGTCCTTTGTTGGCATTTTGATTGCAACCATCAATATCGTGGGTGGCTTCACGGTGACCCAGCGTATGCTCAAAATGTTTAGCAAGGGTTAAAACAAGGAGGGGTTGAAATGTCTCAAGGATTGATTACAGTCGCGTATATCACTGCGGCGGTTTTGTTTATTTTCAGTTTAGCAGGATTGTCGAAACAGGAGACCGCCAAACGGGGCAATCTGTACGGCATTGTCGGTATGGCAATTGCCCTGGTGGCAACCATTGCCAGCGCCAACATTGATGCGTTGGCGTTAATCCTGGCCGCCATGCTGATTGGAGCGCTCATCGGAGCCCGACTGGCTCTGAAGGTGGAAATGACCGGAATGCCAGAGCTCATTGCCAGCCTGCACAGCTTTGTTGGTTTGGCAGCGGTTTTGGTGGGTTACAACAGCTTTTTAAGCATGTCCTCCGGTGCATCCGAGGTAACCGAAGGCGCCTTGTTAAATATCGAGATGGGAGAAATCTTCATCGGCATTTTCATTGGTGCAGTGACCTTCACAGGTTCCATTGTCGCCTTTGGCAAACTCCGGGGCATCATCAAATCCAGAGCACTTGTTTTGCCGGGCAAAAATATTTTAAACCTGTTCGTCTTGGTGGCCACGATAGTGCTGGGAGTGCTTTTCTTCCAATCAGGCGGTTCTTTGCTTTATCTGGCTGTCATGACCATCCTTGCCATGCTTCTCGGCCTGCACCTGGTGGCATCCATCGGCGGAGCGGATATGCCGGTGGTCATTTCCATGCTCAATTCCTATTCCGGCTGGGCAACAGCAGCTTCCGGGTTCATGCTCTCCAATGATCTGTTGATCGTGACAGGGGCGCTGGTTGGCTCCTCCGGCGCCATTCTGTCCTACATCATGTGCAAGGCGATGAATCGCTCCTTCATTTCGGTCATTCTGGGCGGCTTCGGCAATGAAACTTCCAATACCTCCAACGATGAGGAAACTGGAGAATATAAAGAGATTCAGCCTGAGGAAGTAGCGGAGCTATTAAAACAGTCCCGCTCCGTCGTCATTGCCCCTGGATACGGGATGGCGGTAGCTCAAGCACAGTATCCCGTGGCGGACATGACCAGAAAGCTTCGGGATGCCGGGATCAACGTCCGGTTTGCGATTCATCCTGTGGCGGGCCGCCTGCCGGGACACATGAATGTTCTGCTGGCTGAGGCGAAGGTACCCTACGACATCGTATTGGAAATGGATGAAATCAATGATGACTTTTCCGACACCGATACGGTTCTGGTCATCGGAGCCAACGACACGGTGAACCCTTCCGCCAAGGAAAATCCAAACAGTCCCATCGCCGGTATGCCTATTTTGGAGGTTTGGAAAGCACGGAATGTGATCATTTTTAAACGCTCCATGAATGCAGGCTACGCCGGAGTGCCCAATCCTTTGTTCTATAAAGAAAACTCCAGCATGTGCTTTGGCGACGCAAAAGCCACTGTAGAAAAAATCCTCAAGGCCATATAGTGGTCACAACCGCCGCGCAGCAGGATCCATGCATGTTGCATGTACATAACAGTCCGCGAGATGCATAATCCCAGACTGAAACAAGGCGGATTATTGGGGCGAATGATATAAAACAGAAGCACTTCGAGGTACACCTTCGAAGTGCTTCTGTTTTTATTACTATGAACCTTCCTGAGGAGGTACTGGTTTCCTACCGGCACATTATAATAGGAAAAACTCTCGTTCAATTTTATGAAGTCACTTCAAGACCTTTTCCAAGCACCAAAGAAACCCAGGTGGCTGAATTATCTAAAATTTGAGAATAGGTTGATATTTCAAGATTAGCTGTAACTTTGTAACCATATCGATCTGCGACCGTAGAGAAAACAAGCCCAGTTAAGGTCATTGATAATGTGGTTTCCGTCGCAGCTTGCGGTTTACATACGCTCGCGATTAAGACAGACGGGATCCTCTGGGCGTGGGGATGGAATAAATACAGCCAGCTTAGCGACGGGACGACTGTGAGTAAATCCAGCCCCGAAAAAATTATGGATGACGTCAATCTGCCATCAGCCGTAGTTGTGTCAACAACCACTAGCAAAACAGTCAGCGCTACCCCACAGCCTCCTCCGTCCTCATCAACGGCAGCAGTGTCTCGTTTCAGGCATACAATAAATTCCTTTTAGCTTTTCCACCATTACCAGCAGTTATATTAACGTGGCTGAAAAAGTGTAACAAGCGCCCGATGCATTAGAGTTCACTGCGAAGCGCGGACATACTTTTTTTAGATGTTTTATGTCTCTCGACAAGCATGACTGCAATTATTAATTGCAGCACCGCCAACGCAGAGATACCAATAAACGCAGCATCCATACCGGGAGCATTGGCTGTAACGGCATTGGATTCACTTGTAATCCTGGTTATAAATGTCATAGTTGCAACAAATACAGCAGAACCAATCGCGCCCGCTATTGTCCGCAGGGACGTTAAGAGAGCCGTTCCGTGGGAGGTAAGTTTCTCATCCATTGTGCTCACTCCCCATGTAACAATTGGCATCATAATACAGCTGATGGCAATCAGCCGGGCGACATATACCACAATCAGATAAGCTATGGAGGTTCTCAGACTCACAAAAGAGATGGCAATGCAACTGCCAGTCATAAATACACTTCCTGTGACAGCCAATTTCCGAATACCGAATTTGTCGTAGATTTTACCTGCAAAAGGGCTGATGACGGCCATGGCCAGCGAACCCGGCATCATAATTAAGCCGGACACCGTCGCCGAAAAGCCATGCACAATCTGAATATAAATCGGAATTAAGGTAGATCCGCCCATCATAACCGCATACAGCAGCATACTCATAATGACAGACAGGCGGAATTCACGGTTTTTAAAGGTTCGAACATCCAGAAGCGGTTCTTTCAAACGAAGCTGATGTAATGTGAACGATACAAGCATTACGGCTCCCACTGACAGCGGCAATACGACGGATACGCTGAAAAAGCTGTATGTCCCAAGATTTCCAAGTCCAATGACCAATCCGGAATATCCCGCTGCGCTGAACAGCAGTGACGGCCAATCAAAGGATAGCCGATCATTTTTCAATACATTCTTCATGCAGAAACAAGCAAGGACGATGTCTAAGGCCACCATAATCAACGCAAACCAAAATATGATGCGCCAGTTAAATATGTCGATCACCAAGCCCGTTATCGTTGGAGCCAGAACGGGCGCCGCCCCAACGGCAAGACCGTAAATCCCCATGGCCGTCCCTCTTTTTTCCGGCGGAAAAATTGTCAGGAGCACCACCTGGGTCATGGCCAGCAGGATTCCATTGCCCAAAGCCTGTACGACCCTGCCTAATAAAAGCGCAGAAAAGGTGAACGCAGTTGCTGAAAGAAATAAACCGATCAGGTACATTCCCATCCCTGTGAGAAAAAGATTTTTGGTCTTGAATCGCTTTAATAAGAAGGGGGTAGCCGGAACCATAATGCCCATGGCCAACGAATACGCACTGGTAAGCCATTGAGCGGTTGCCGCGGAGATATTCAGGTCGTTCATAATAACCGGCAAAGCAGTTGTTAAAGCGGTCTGCAGCAGTGCGCCGATAATCGAGCTGATCATTAGTACGATAAATATCATGCGTCTTGATTTATTTGTGATAGTGCCGTTCAATTGAGGTCCTTCTTTCCTTGGGTGAGATTCTTTGCATAAATATCGACTATTTTCTTTTGCAGGCGTACATACGCCGCAGCGTCTTCCGGGCCCAGCGCTTCCAGAAAGCATGCCATATATCGGTTGAACGCTTCAATGTTTTTTTGCCGCTGTATTCTGCCCGCCGGAAGCAGCTCCACAACTGTGTATCTGCCATCATTCAGGTTCGGATTGCGCCGGACCATCCCTTTGGATTCCAATTTATTGAGTATTGTCGCGACCCGTGCGGAGCTGACATTCATGGCACCGGCAATTTCCTTAGGGCTGACAGAGCCTGCGCTGTCAGCAAGATACCCCAGCGCAAAATTCTCACCGTTATCCGCTTCAATCATTTTTCGAAAATCCGGAATTCTTGCCATCTGACGCTTCACTCCGGATAACTCTTCCGCCAGCTTCAAATAATCCATAATTCCACCTCTTTTGAAATAAAAAATAGAGGACTGCGAAACAGTCCTCTAAAAATATCGTAAGGCACCCTTTGTCAGGCGTAAACGAAGCCTCTCGAGGCGCACTTTCTTTTTCTGTTGGTCGTTTCCTGTATGATTGCCGCGACTGTTTAATCCTGTGCTGTTGAATGCCTGATTTTAGAAAATAGCTAACCCTATTAGCTATTTTAGCATTATTACATACTGATTGCAAGAGAAAAACAAGATGATTTTGAAAACGGAACTCTCCCTGTGCCGTCTCACTTCCTGTGGTTCTATTTTTACGCAGAGGGCAGGTCACCTTATTAGCTCATCACCCAGCTTCATGGTCTGATGTGCTTATTTTTTCTTGCGGCTGCCTGTAATCGGCTGATACACTGGATTCTTGTTATTACTTCAGGGAGCTAATATCACTGGTTAAGGTGCTATAAAAGAATTTTGCCTTTGATCGATCAATGCCTGAAGGCTGACGCTGGAGGCGTTGATGCTGCCAATGGAGTGATAGATCACATCCATGCTTTCGTACTGATCTCTTGTCGCGGACAGCATCTCGTTGGTTGCAGTCAGATGCTTTTGAGAAATTTCGGAGATATGTTCCGACTGTTCCCGGATTTGCGAGAAAACGCCGCTTACCTGCGTAATTTTTGACATCTCATTTTCGATATAGTGATCAATCGTCTCAAAAGCCTGCCGTATATGTGTGAAACTGCTCAGCACCTGTCTTGTGACCTGTTCACCTTCCTTTGCTGCTGCATCTCCGGCGGTTGCCTTTTGCAGAACCTCACGCGTTTTTGTATTGATATCCCTTACAATCAGGTCAATATCCTGCACCAGCTGACTGCTCTGCTGGGCAAGATTCTTGATTTGCCCAGCAACTACACTAAACCCCGCTCCGGCTGCTCCGGCCCGTGCCGCCTCAATGCTGGCATTCAGCGCCAAAAGGTTTGTCTCACTGGCAATTTTGTTGATGGCAGCAAGGAAATCATTCACCTGCTCCATGCTTACATGAAGCGCCTGAATTGTGGATAGAGATTCGCTGACAGCAAGATTGATGATTTCCGTCTGCTGATCCATTTGGCGGAACTGTTCAGCGCCCAGCTCTAAGGACTGATTGGCATTTTGAGCGGTTTCGGCAAGATCATGAGACATACGACTGATTTCAGACATTTCCATATCGGCGACGTTCATCATCTCATGGATGCATATAATACTGCTTGATTGATCAGCAGCGTCACTGGCTACCTCATTGATTTTTAACGACATGGTATTGCTGATTTCTCTAAGCAAACTAATATCCTCATTGCAGTGACCGATATTATTATGAAGCTGGGTCGTATTTTCTCGGACGACGCCCACCATATTGTTTGCTTCTTCTTCATTTTTGTTGGATAATTGAATCAAATGTGCTCCACGCTTACAGACGAAATATAAAATTACAACCAAAAGTCCCAGAAAGCTCATCGTTGTAAAATACTCTATGTCAAACGCGCTGTGCATAACAGTATATGTAACAGCATACAGTCCGCCGAAAGCAAACAGAATACGTCTATCCATATAAAGCGAGACAATGGCGAGCACAACCGAAATAATCATGCCGGTATACGCGCCTCCAACACTATCTACCGTGCAGGTTAGAATCGCCATAAATAGGATAGCCATCGTAAGGGTATGCCGCTTTGTTTTGAAGATCAATAGCGTTGCCAGGAGCACTTCAAAGAGGAGGGAACCTGTGACAGCGCCTGTCACCCATCCATTTAAGTACATCACGCATACCGATGCCAGCATAACCCATAGAATGACTGTTAAGATTTTATTAACCTGTGACGTATTTTCACTGATAAAGGCGTTTCGCTGAGACTCTCGTTTCTTTTTGTTTATCACTTTATGTTCCATTCCACATTCTCCTTATTTATTTTGCGCGCTGGTTTATGCAAGTCGGCGCGATCAATTGCCACGGTTAAAATGAAGCTGATGCAGATCACAACCAGAATGTAGCAAGATTTTATACAAATTGTGTTTAAGAATTGCTTATAAATTGTTTGAGTTCTATTAATTAAAAATTCAAGGGATGTTGCCGCGCTTTACAATTAATAATTCTCAAACAAAACTCAAACAAATACGAAATAGGATTGGAATATATTTTAAGCCACAAAATATGCCGAGCGTAATATGCTGAAAATTGCAGCAAACAATTTTCTTTCAATTCAGCAACCATACCGATCTGATTAAAAAAAGAATAACTTCTGACTATGGGGGAATGAGATGCGTCTGCTTATAAATATGAGAGTTTTCGCTTGGATTTATCCTTTGTTGATTGGGATAATCCTTGTGACAGGCCTTATGAATAACGCTTGGTTTGAAATCATCTGCGCGGTTTGTGCCGCGCTGTTTTGGCTTGTGCAGCTCAGATTTACTACTCTATTGAAAAAGGATGAAGGCATTCAAAAAAAGCAGTGCAAATCGCTTGGTTTTTTTCTGTTGCTGCCGTCAGAAGGAATCATTGCCGCTGGAGTTCTGCTCCTTTTCTGGCCGTTCTCATTGATGTCGACGCCAATCACCTATGGCACTGCCGCCATTTCAGCCGCTTTATTTATCTTCCTTTTATTTCAAATGATAACGCTTATCAAGAACACCTCTCCTGCCGGGCGACTGCTGCGGCTGACGCTTGGAGCGGCGATGTCGGCGCCGTTATCCCTGTCTCTTACTCTGGTACTATATATCACCACGACGGATGAAGCCGCAACACTCAGTTGCATGTCTGTTGGGATTTTCGGCACTGTGGCACTTTTTATTGCTGTGAATATTGCGATGGTATCCTTGTGTGGATATAAGAGCACCAGGAACAGTATAAAAATAATTTCTACTTTGATAAAGGATAGAAAGCTCCTTTTTGCGCGCATTACCATATTGAGGGACGCCTTCCTTGTTACCAGTAAAACGGCAATCAGTGTCATTTCTTTTTCTTTTTTTATGTTCGCAAACGCGATGTACAGCGCCGGAATGGGCGTTGCCCGATTCTACGCGGTGCGGATGCACGCTCAGGGCAGAGCGCGGCAGATCAAAAGCTATCGCTTTGTCGGTGTCATTATTTCCGCCGCGAGTATTTGTTACGTCATCTATTCGGTGCGCCTGTTTGGAGGCGGTAAAACAGAATCCTATCCCATGTACATTGCACTTGTAATCGCGCTCTATACCTTTGTGGAATTCGGATTCAATGTCAGGGAAGCATTCCGTCTGCGTAAAAGCAAGGCACTGGAGGCCAAAGCTCTGCGGGCAATCAGCCTGTCCTCTACCTTACTCTGCTTTGTGCTGACGCAGACAGCAATTATGTCCTTTGCGGCCGAGGGCGACAACAGCTTTACCAATGCACTCGCCGGAGTTGTGTTCGGTGGACTGGCCACTCTCGTGGGATTATATATTATTTTGGACAGTCTTTTTCAAAAAAAGATTTGTGAGCCTCAGTAGAACTTTTTTCAATAAAGCCCTCATTTTGAATGTATAAGCAGGCCGAAGCCTTATAAAACCGTAACGGTTTCCGACACCGGCTGCGGAATAAGCGGCTTGGATTCGCACAGGAATCCAAGCCGCTTATTTTATTGTCATTAATATTTTACAAACAATTTTGAATCAATTTGCAAACGTTAGGACTGTATACTACGCTTCAACAGCCGAACTACAATCACAATAAAGGAGATACTTTCTATGAAAAAAATACGCTCGGGACAATCGTTTTTATATCGCGAAAACGGACTGAACAGCACCGTGTTCGATATTCGAATGAAAAACAAGATCAGGGGTGATTATCTGCAAAGAGCGCTTACAATTGCTTTGCAGCGGTATCCCTATCTGACAAGCAAGTTGGTCGAAAAAGGCGGAGATTTTTATTTGGAGGAATGCTTCCATTCCATGAACGCAATAAAGACAAAAAATTTCCGCCGGCTCGGCAGCATGAGCACTGGATATCACCTGATTGATGTAACCTATTTGGACAAGAGCATTTGCATCGCCTTTCATCATGCCCTTTGCGATGGGCGCGGTATCAAGCCTTTCCTGGAAACTTTGGTCTATTATTATTGCTGTCTGTGTTACAACAAGCAATTTGATTCGTCCGGTATTCGTCTCGTGGGGGAAGCGCTGCGCCCCGGCGAAAGGCACGAGCCGGTCGGCGACTCTCTGCTTGAGGTCAATCAAAGCAATCTGCCGCAGATCGTGAAAAACGGCTATGCTCTGCCGGAAAACGCGGAAGTCTCCGAGAATTATTATCGCTATGAAATAAACATAGATAGGCAGAGCTTTCTTGATCATATGAAGGCCCACGAAGCAACGCCCGCAATTCTGCTGGCGTTGCTGGTGTCAGGCAGTATTTATACGGTTCATCCCGACGCGGATAAGCCCGTCATATGCAGCATGGCGGTAGACTACCGCAGAGAAATTGGATTAGAGAATACTCACAAGAACTGCGTTGGCAGTTTTTATTTGCCCTACTCGGAAGAAATCGATGAGATGAGCTTTTCCGAACAGGCGCGGCTTTACCGTGCTCTGATGAAGGAACAGAGACAACCCGATGCCATCAGAAATCTGATCAACGCTCAAATTGGTCTGTGTCAGAAACTCGACCAGCTTCCCTCACTGGAGGCAAAAAGGCAGGCTTTAGCCTTCTTTAACGATCTGTGCATTGATACGTATGTGATCAGCTATATCGGGCAGATGCAGTTTGGCGATTGCGAGGAATATGTCGAGTCCGTTCACCTGTACAGCAGCGGTGTCAAGGGGCTTCGTATCAATATGGTTTGCGCCGGTGATTATTTCACCGTTGATTTTCTTCAAAGTTTTCAATCGGAAAGCCTCATAAATGCGCTGCTCAAAACTCTGGATGCCGCAAACATCGAATATACCTCATCCGGATGCATCCAGTTTGAAACGATAAAGGATAAAGCCTTTATTACAGCCAGCAGACAAGCGGAGAGATACTACAAGGTTCCGTGAGAAAACCGATTCATTAATATTTCTCAAGCAATTCAAAAATCTGAGATCGATATGACAAAGTCGCCAATAAAGAAATAGGCGTGTTATAGAGGTTATAAATGTAATTGAAACAAGCGGATTGTCAAAAATATTCCATAAGGTGCATGCCGTGCAGGAGCTTGACCTGCATGTGCCGGAAGGCTCCATTCACAGGATTGATCTTAATTAGTTCTCATATTCTCGGAGAGCTGTCGAAGATTGCGACGCATTGCGGTATTATGCGGGGTGGCACATTGATCCGCGAAATGCGAGAGAGCAAAATGTCCAAGGCGTGCCGGGATTTTGTGTTTGTCAAGACGTCCGACAACATGCGGGTAACTACCGCCTTGTCCAAAAAATATCGCGAACTGGAGCAGAAGGACGACGGCATTCGCTTATACGACGAGGCGGTCAATGCTAAAATCCGGTTCCGCTTTCCGGTTTTGTCAATACAAATGATTTTCTATGGCGGACGCTTTTGTTATTTCTGCGGTTGACAATTAGGTATATCTCAACTTATAATTGTCAACATATTTAACTAGGAGGAAGAACATCATGAAAAAACTTCTTGCACTTGCATTATCCGGTGTGATGTGTGTTGGACTGCTGGCCGGATGTACCAGCTCCAACACTACTTCAGCCGGAACCACAGGCTCAACCGCGGATACCGATACTAGCTCCACCGGTACCACTTCCACTCCCATCAAAATCGGTGCAACGGGCCCCTTAACTGGAGCTGCAGCCATTTATGGCAACGCGGCCAAGAATGGTGCTCAGATCGCAGTTGATGAAATTAACGCACTGGGAGGCCTCCAGTTTGAGCTGAATTACCAGGATGACGAGCATGATGCAGAAAAGGCTGTGAACGCATATAACAGCCTGAAGGACTGGGGTATGCAGATTTTCTTGGGCTCCGTCACCAGCAAACCCTGTGAAGCTACAGCAGCTGAAGCATATGCTGACCGCATCTTCACGCTGACACCTTCTGCCTCCTCTACTGCCGTCACCGCGGATAAGGACAACGTATTCCAGATGTGCTTCTCCGACCCCAACCAGGGTACCGCTTCCGCCCAGTATATCGCTGAAAAGAAATTAGCCACAAAAGTAGCCGTCATTTATAAAAACGACGATGTCTATTCCATGGGTATCTATGATACCTTCAAAACGAAAGCAGAAGAATTGGGTTTGGAGATTGTCTCCACCACCACATTTACAGACAGCAGTGCTACCGATTTTTCTGTCCAGCTCACAGAGGCCAAGAACGCTGGCGCTGATCTGATCTTCCTGCCTATTTATTACACTCCCGCTTCTCTGATTTTGTCACAGGCCAAATCAATGGACTATGCGCCTTCTTTCTTCGGTGTGGACGGCATGGATGGCATTCTCACCATGGAAGGATTTGATACTTCTTTGGCGGAAGGTGTTATGCTGCTGACTCCTTTCAGCGCCGATGCTACGGATGATCTCACTGTCAGCTTCGTCAACACCTATAAGGAAATCTACGGTGAGAATCCCAACCAATTTGCTGCGGATGGCTATGACAGCGTCTATGCGATCTATGAAGCCTGCCAGAAGGCTAATATTACCTCCGAGACAGCCGCTTCCGATGCCTGTGATCTTTTGATCTCCACCTTTACCTCCTCTGACTTCTCCGTGGATGGTCTCACCGGAACCGACATGACTTGGGATTCCACTGGCGCTGTGTCCAAGTCCCCCAAAGCGGTTGTCATCACGGACGGCACTTACGTGGGAATGGACTAATTCCCATATACTAATAAAATTTTTGCCCTTTCCGAATATTCAAGAGGGCTGCCATTGAAATCGGCAGCCCTCTTACATCTATTCAGTAGCTTTGGCGATAAGAACCATCAACTCTTTTGGTGAAAATCAAAAAAGTGTTCACTCCAGCAGGCAGCGAAGTGAGTTGACGAACAGCCAGCTATCAGATGGCAAGAGAGAAATGGCTGTTTTCGTTGCGGCAAGACGCGAGATGCAATCGAACAAGAATTCAGCGCTTCCTGGGATGCTATCCGGAATCACGCCCTTACAAGGGCTGCTCAAGTATTCGGATTTGCCGGAGATTTTGAATCTACGATAGACATAACTGAACAGTATCGGCATCGACGTGCCGAATTTCGATTCTCTCTGCGGGGAGGGTTTTCAGATATGTCAATAAAATATGAGGTGTATGCTATGACCTTCCTCTCCTATCTGATCAGCGGGATCAGTCTGGGTAGTGTTTATGCCATTATTGCGCTGGGTTATACTATGGTCTACGGCATTGCCAAGATGCTCAACTTCGCCCACGGCGATGTGATCATGGTAGGTGCCTATGTCTGCTTTATTATGACAACCAATCTGGGGTGGTCTCCATTTTTGGGTGTTCTCCTTGCCATGCTGGTATGCACGGTTCTGGGTGTTGTCATTGAGCGATTGGCCTATAAACCCCTTCGTTCGGCTCCCTCTCTTGCAGTGCTGATTACTGCAATCGGCATCAGCTACTTCCTTCAGAATGCCGCCCTCCTCCTGTGGACGTCAAACCCTAAAGTGTTCACTTCCGTGGTGGGTGATACTTCTTTTAAATTTTTTGATGGAAAGCTGTCTGTCTCATTGGTTGCGATTGTAACGGTCATCACCTGTATCGTTATTATGATTGCGCTCACCCTTTTTACTGACAAAACAAAAACAGGAAAGGCTATGCGTGCCGTTTCTGAGGATAAAGGGGCTGCCCAGTTAATGGGCATTAATGTGAATTCTGCGATTTCCGTAACCTTCGCCATTGGTTCTGCGCTCGCTGCCATTGCGGGTGTGCTTCTCTGCTCGGCTTACCCCACTTTGATGCCTACCACCGGTTCTATGCCCGGTATCAAGGCATTTACCGCTGCGGTATTCGGCGGTATTGGTTCCATCCCGGGAGCCATGATTGGCGGTCTGTTGCTCGGTATTATCGAAATTTTCGGTAAAGCTTATATCTCAACACAATTATCGGATGCTATTGTGTTCGGTGTATTGATTGTGGTACTGCTGGTTAAGCCCGCCGGTTTGTTGGGCAAAACCATCAGAGAGAAAGTCTGAGGTCAATAGCATGAAAAAAAGCACAATTTTAAATCAAAATTCACGAGAAAAACTGTTCACTTATGGCATGGTGATTGTTGCTTTCATAGTCATTCAGATTCTTAAGACCGGTGGTCATATATCAAGTTCATTGAATGGCCAATTAGTACCCATATGTGCTTATATCGTGATGGCAATCTCCCTCAATCTGACCGTCGGTGTATTAGGCGAGCTCTCTCTTGGTCATGCTGGATTTATGAGCGTTGGAGCTTTCTCAAGCACTGTCGCTGCGGTCAGTCTCCAGAGCAGCATTCCCTTTGCGCCTGCCCGGTTAGCTGTTTCCATTCTGGTAGGCGCTATTTGCGCGGGTATTGCAGGTGTGTTGATTGGGATCCCGGTTTTGCGCTTAAAGGGCGACTATCTTGCCATTGTCACTCTGGCGTTTGGAGAGATCATTAAGAATATAATCACCTGTCTCTATGTAGGCGTAGATAGCCATGGTCTCCACTTCAGTATCCTGACCAGCTCAGATGCCCTGAATTTGGACGAAGGCGGCAAAATCATTATCAATGGCCCTATGGGAATCTCAGGGATTACCAAGATATCTACGTTCGCAGCGGGTTTTATTCTTATTTTGATTACCCTTGTTATTGTCCTTAATCTGATCCACAGCCGAGCAGGACGAGCCATCATGGCGCTCCGTGATAACCGCATCGCGGCGGAAGCGATGGGGATTTCCATCACCAAATATAAAATGATGGCTTTTGTTACCTCTGCTGCTCTGGCCGGTGCTGCAGGAGGTCTTTTTGCCCAGAATTACTCCACCATCGTACCTACGAAATTTGACTTTAACACCTCAATTTTAATTCTGGTGTTCGTGGTTCTAGGCGGACTAGGAAATATGAAGGGCTCCATCATTGCTGCCGCGGTACTCACGGTTCTGCCTGAGCTCCTGCGATCCTTCTCCGATTACCGCATGTTGGTCTATGCCATCGTCCTCATCTTAGTGATGTTGGCAACAAATAATGAGCCAGTGAAAAACATGCTGCGTCGCATCATCGGTCTGCCGCATAAAAAGGAAGGGAGTACCATTGATGGACAATAAGATTATTAAAACCAAGATGGTTCCCGTACCCAGTCGGGCAATCATTCCAGAACGAGATATTGACAAAGAGCCGATTCTGGAAACACAACATCTAGGCATTGATTTTGGTGGTCTCACGGCCGTGGACAACTTTAACATCATCATTGGGCGAACCGAGATTGCCGGTCTTATCGGACCAAATGGTGCAGGGAAGACAACAGTATTCAATCTTCTCACTAAGGTCTACCAGCCTACCCGCGGCACTATCCTGCTAGACGGAAAAGATACGCATGGTATGAACACCATTCAGGCGAACCGGGCGGGAATTGCCCGCACCTTTCAGAATATCCGTTTATTTGATGCGCTCTCTGTGGAAGACAACGTGAAAATCGGTCTGCACAATCAAGTTCAGTATCCTATGTGGAGCGGTATTCTCCGTCTTCCCAGCTACTGGAAAAAGGAAAAGCAGGCTCACGAGCAGGCTCTGGAGCTTCTCTCTATCTTTGATATGCAAGATCTGGCGGGTCAGAAGGCAGGTGCCTTGCCCTATGGTGCCCAGCGAAGGTTGGAAATTGTCCGTGCTTTGGCCACGAACCCATCACTTCTTCTTCTGGACGAACCTGCGGCAGGGATGAATCCCTCCGAAACTGCCGAGCTAATGGAGAATATTGTTAAGATTCGTGATACGTTTGCGATTGCGGTAATGCTGATTGAGCATGATATGAATCTGGTCATGAATATTTGTGAAGGTATCTGCGTGCTCAACTTCGGAAAAATTATCGCTAAGGGAACTCCGGAGGAAATTCAGAGCAACCCTGCGGTTATTGAAGCTTATCTTGGTTCAAAAAAGGAGGGTTGATTCATGCTGAAGGTCGAACATATTAACGTCTATTATGGAGCGATCCACGCAGTAAAAGATATTTCTTTTGAAGTCTCCACCGGCGAAATTGTTACTTTAATCGGTGCCAATGGCGCTGGTAAGTCCACTGTCTTAAATACGGTTGCAGGGCTTCTTCATAGCCGGACTGGCTCGATTTCTTTTTTGAATCAGCCCATCAGCAATACGCCCGCGCACAAAATGGTCAGCAAAGGTCTGGCTCTTGTTCCGGAAGGCCGTCGCATATTTCTTCAACTTACCGTGGAAGAAAATCTGGAAATGGGAGCCTATACTCAGCCAGCCAGTTCAATAGCGCCCGGCATTGCGGATATTTTTGATCGTTTCCCCAGATTAAAAGAACGCCGTCGTCAAGTCGCCGGCACTCTTTCTGGCGGTGAGCAGCAGATGCTGGCCATTGGACGCGCTTTAATGTCAAATCCTAAGCTTCTAATGTTAGACGAACCCTCCATGGGGCTCGCGCCTATTCTAGTGGAGCAAATTTTCGATATTATTAAAGAGTTAAACAAAGCGGGTACTACCATTCTTTTGATAGAACAGAACGCACAAATGGCTCTTTCCATCGCCAATCGTGGTTATGTTTTGGAAACAGGCCATATTGTTACCTCTGCTGATGCTTCCGTGCTTCTCAACGATGGCTCCGTAAAAAAGGCTTACCTAGGCGGCTAATGTTGGACTTATCTCCGCGGCGGTAAATGCAAAACCGATCCCAAAGGCGGTGCACAATAGGAAGGAGTACGTTTCAAAAATGACGTATCGCGGCAGGTAGGGAATTTTGGAATCCTTACCTGCTGTTTTTTAGCCCGCGGAAACGGGTGGTAAGTCCAAGAAATTTGAAGAGAAAAATTCTCTCTTTCATGGGCTGGTAACCTTCCTTCTATTTCCACAAAATATTAACATCTCTTTCGAATCAGCATATCGAAAATAAAGATGCATGAAAACAAAATCGTGGAAGACGCCAGACAGATAAGGAGTAATCGTATTGAACGGACAAAGAAGGGCAAATATCACAATCGGCGCGCTTGTTGACATTGTGCTGAAGAAAGACCAGGCCGCGGGCACCCTGACGCGTGGGCATGTCAAGCGTATTCTGACAAACAGCCCGAACCATCCTCATGGCATCAAGGTGATGCTGGAAGAGGGAGACATGGTCGGCAGAGTAAAGGAAGTATTGAGCAATTGACGCAGCGCTGCTTCGGCATCAATTCGTGATACATTATGACTCGAATTTGAAATAAACAAGCAAATTCAGCGCTTGCCGAGCAGCTGGCAACGTAGGAATAAAATCAATAAATTTGATGAGGTTAAAGCGCTTATGTTTCTGTCCGCAGAAAAAATTAGAAAGAGTTATAGTGAAACTGTACTGCTGAGGGATATCGATCTTTATATCGACAAGGGCGATAAAATCGGTGTCATCGGCGTGAATGGCACGGGCAAGTCGACATTTCTCAAAATCCTTGCCCAGGTTGAAGAACCGGATGGTGGCGTTGTCTCGAAATACACCGGTGCGAGTGTCCAGTATCTGTCCCAGAATCCAGAATGGGATGAAACATTGACGGTTCTGGAGCATGTGTTTGCAGATGTGCCGCAGCTTGAAGAGGAACATGAATTTGAAGCAAAGAGAATATTGTCGAAGCTCGGTATCACCGACTTCGATCAATCGGTTTCCAGCCTCTCGGGCGGTCAGAGAAAACGTGTGGCGATTGCCAGCGCCCTTATCCACCCCTGCGATGTACTGATTCTGGACGAACCAACAAATCATCTTGATACAGATATGATTCAATGGCTTGAAAACTATCTGATCAAATTCACCGGGTCTATCGTTATGGTCACCCATGACCGCTATTTTTTGGACCGGGTTGTAAACAGAATTATTGAAATAGATCATGGGCAGCTGTACAGTTATCAGGCGAATTTTTCAAAATATCTTGAGCTTAAGTCACAGCGCGAGGAGATGGAACTCGGCTCCGAACGCAAACGGCAAAGTATTTTGCGCAAAGAGCTCGAGTGGATTCAGCGGGGGCCACGCGCCAGAGGGACGAAAAGTAAGGATCGTATCGCCCGCTTCGAGGCGCTCAGCGAAAAAAGCGGGCCTGCGGAGCAGACAAAGCTGGAGCTGAGTTCACTCTCCTCCAGACTCGGCAAAAAAACGGTTGAAATCAGTGACCTCTCTATTGGCTTTGATGGAAAGCAACTGTTCAGCCACTTTGACCATATTCTCCTGCGGGATGACAGAATCGGAATTATCGGCAAAAACGGCTGCGGTAAATCCACCTTGCTGAATATAATTGCCGGCAGACTGACTCCCGACAGCGGCACAGTTGTGCTTGGGGATACGGTAAAGCTCGGGTATTTTTCTCAGAACTCGGAGGCAATGGATCTTAACATGCGGGTGATCGATTATATCAAGGACATTGCCGGAACGGTCGAAACGGTCGACGGCACGCTGACCGCCTCGCAGATGCTTGAAACGTATTTATTCCCGCCAGACCTGCAGCGAAATTTGGTTGGCAGGCTCTCCGGCGGCGAACGGCGACGCCTTTATCTGCTGGGAATCCTTATGCAGGCACCAAATGTTCTGCTGCTCGACGAACCGACGAACGACCTGGACATCCAGACACTGGCCATCCTCGAAGATTATCTGGAGGCCTTTCGCGGCGCCGTTATCACCGTGTCGCACGACCGGTGTTTTCTGGATCATGTCGCCGACACGATGTTTGATTTCCGCGGCGACGGAACGATTAAAAAATACCTCGGCTGTTATTCGGATTATATGGAAGACCACAAGTCGGACGCCTCAGAATTCACCGCCAAGAAAGTACCCAAGTCCGCCGCGCCTGTCAGAACCGCCGTCGGTAAAAAACTCAAGTTCACATTTAAGGAACAGCGTGAGTTTGAGACCATCGATAGTGAAATTGCCGGTCTGGAACATGATATCGCAGGCCTATCCGCACAAATAGAGCTTGCCGCCACCACCGATTATATGAAGCTGCAGGAGCTCATGGCGCAAAAGGAAATACTGGACAAAACCATGGAGGACAAAATGGATCGTTGGGTTTATCTCAGTGACTTGGCGGAGAAAATAGCGGAAAGTGAAAAGTGATTCTAAGCGGGGTACCACCGAGTCCGCTTTAAATGAGTTGCAGAAATTCTGGATTGGTGTCATTATCTTCTCATGGTAAAAAAACGCAGATGTGAAACGCCTATTGGCATCTCACATCTGCGCTTTTATCTCACAAAATGCTTTTTGTAAATTTTTGGGATAGAAACTTAGACCTGACTACTGCTTAACCCGATCATTACTTTTTTATCAATTTTATTGAATATGTAGTCGGATCAATCAGTCAATAAAATGTTTCCAAATTTTTGTTATTTACCAAAAAATATTTAAATTAGGTTGAATGAGGGATCTGTTGAAAAAGTCGCTAATACCTTCGAAATATGCTAAAATAGGCACAAGGGGGCGAGGCATATGAACGAAGAACTGGCCGCTGCCGCCGCTGCCGCGGAGCTTGCTGCCACCGCCGCATACATGGCGGCCTCCTGGGTCACGATTAGCGAAATTGTACCGTTTACCGCTGCGGCCTGCATGGCTTCTTCGTTTAGGTAGTATTTCTGCGCCATGATTCCGGCATACATCAGCCGTTGCTCACGGCCGATGCCGCTGAAAACTCCGAATCCTTTCTGTTGTGACAGCCAATCGTCAATTTCGGCGATTTCCTGAACAAGTTCGTCTACGTTGCCGCCGGACATCGATAAAACACTCAGTGTCGGCAGCTCGTAACCCGTTCCGTATTTGTGCCCCGCTGTCTTCAGCTTTTCAAAAAGCTCTATCACTTTTTCGCACTTTGTACCAGACTGACCGTCGCAGAGCGCCAACATATTGCTGAGGGACTGAACAGCATTGGAAGAAAAAAATTCGGCTTCAGGCCCTGATAGCAGTGCTCCGCGTCTTCCATCATGCAGTCGTCTGATTTCTCTGAAAGAGCCATGAGCGCGCAGAATGCGCTGTCTTCCCCGGAAGTCAGGAACGGATGCTCCTTTTTCATACGGTCATAGATAATCCGCGTTCTTGATGCAACCTCCTCATACCGGGAGGGTTGTGCCATCTGAGCAATTACCATTGCGGCAAGCGGTAGATAGGTGGATGACCAAAAATCCTGTTTCAGCAGCTGATACACCAACAGGCCATTTTCCAGTGGCTGCCCCAGACTGCTGCTGGTTGCCAGCAACGCGGCAATTGGTGCTCGGGCGGTGCTGCGGAAGTTGGAGAAAACACCGACCTTTTGCTTGAGCAGGTTCTTGCAGTCCCTCAGTACCGACCCGTCTACGGTTCTGCCCTTTGTCGCAAAGATACCGGCGCAGGCAAGGTTCAGCAGCCCGCCGTCCCAAGGGAAAACGGATTTCACCCGATTCCGGTTTTCAATCAGCTGTTCGCAGTTTCTGTGGATTTGTTCTTTCACAACATACCTTCCTCTCCCAAATCATTGGAAATATATCTGCTTTGCATTATACTTATAGTATGGTATTACTCTATCTGCTGTCGGAGTTTATCTCGCTCAATGCCTTCGTTAACAGTGGCAAAGCTATATGGAGTTCTTTTGATTATTATTAAGCATTGTATGCTGCCAAGTGCCTGGCGCAAATTTCTCTTTCGTGTTCTCAGTCCTGCTAATCATTGAAGTTATGGCTGGGAGTGCTTCCTTGATGTCTTTATTTGTAAAATCATCCATAGACTCAAACCCCACAAATATAAATAATTAGATTGAGCTTCGCATCCAGCTCTGAATCACATGGGCCGGAGAGTCCTCATGAATACCACCTGGTCCCCACCAAATCTGACAAAGGCCGTTCCATCACTCCGGCATCTACCGTTATTGAAGCGACAGCGACACAAGCAAATTGAGCAAAGGTTAAAGGCAGGAGAATTGTGGGCGGGCGCCGATCTTGTCTTTACAGATGAACTTGGACGGCATTTAATGCATCACACCATTTACCACAATTTTAAACGCGTGGTATCCTCCATTGGTTGCCCTAGCGCTCGTTTTCACGATCTACGTCATTCTTACGCCGTGGCAAAATCACCTTTATCGTGACGCCGGTTTATAAGGACAAAAAGCCGGGTGAGACGATCAGAGACATCCTTCTGAAGCTCATGAGGGCGGATATAGAGCGGGTCTAAGTGCCTCGGTATCCTTAACACGGGCGGTCAGCAGAGGTATAATATAAGTGTAAATACTGCTTGCCTGACTGCCGGAAGGAGGTTATTTTGAAACAGTCAGGCAATCGAAAACACACAGCTGATACCGCCGCTCTGTACTGCCGTCTGAGCCGTGACGATAATATGGACTGCGAGTCCAACAGCATCACCAACCAGAAAAAGATACTCCAAAAGGTCGCCAAAGAAAAAGGTTATACGGAAACCCTGTTTTTCGTAGACGATGGGATCAGCGGTACCACCCTTGACCGCCCCGGCTTCCAGCAGATGATCAAAGCGATTGAAGCGGGTTATATCTCCGCTGTGATCGTCAAAGACCTGTCCCGGCTGGGCCGTGATTACTTAAAGGTAGGATATTACACCGAAGAGTTTTTCCCGCAGCATGACGTGCGGCTGATCGCCGTTTCCGACGGCGTTGACAGCGAGGAAGGCGACAACGAGTTTACCCCGTTCCGCAATATCATGAACGAATGGTACGCCAAGGATATTTCAAAAAAGCGCCGGATCGTGAACAAGCTCAAAGGCAATTCAGGCATACCATTGTCGGCCCCACCTTACGGCTACATGAAAAACCCGGACGATCCCAAGCATTGGATCATCGACCCGGAGGCCGCAGCCGTGGTGCGCCGGATTTACCAAATGGCCCTTGATGGGTATGGGCTTGCGGAAACCGCAGCCGCGCTGGGGCGGGACGGCGTTTTCACACCTACTCACTACTGGCAGAGTAAGGGCATCGGGCGTGGCGGTTCCAAAAGTACGCTGGAGCCCACGAAATGGGGCCATACCACCATTCGGAAAATCCTCGAATTGCAGGAATATTGCGGCGATGTGATCAACTTCAAAACCTACTCCAAGTCGTACAAAATGAAAACTCGTATTGAGAACCCGGACGAAAACAGGGCAATTTTCCTGAACGTCTATGAGGCCGTGATAGACCGGGAAACATGGGAAAAGGTACAGAGCCTGAAAAGCGGCATTCGCCACAAAAGAACGACAGTTACGCAGGAGCGCAGCATCTTCTCCGGCCTGCTGAAATGCCCCGAATGCGGCGCAAACCTCAATTTCCATTTCAATCAGGGCAATCACGACATCAAGTTTTTCAGTTGCGCCAACCACAATTCCGGGCTCCGCAAGTGCTCCGCCACGCATTACATCCGGCTGGATTTTTTGGAACAGGTGGTCATGCAGGAGCTCCGCCGCCTGACGCAATTTGTCGATGACTACGAGGAGAACTTCGTGAAGACCATCATGGGCCATTCCGCAAAGGTGGCCCAAAATGACAGGGATCGTAAGGAGCGGGAGCTTGACGGCCTGCTGGCGCGGGACAAGGAATTGGATGTGCTGTTTGAACGGCTCTACGAGGATAACGTGTCCGGCAAGATCGACGATGCGCGGTTTTCTAAAATGTCCAAACGGTACGAGCAAGAACAGGGCGAAAACACAGTGAAAATAAAGGCCCTGAAAGCGGAACTAAAAAAGTCCGGCGGCCAGCAACTTTCAACAGATTTATTCCTTGATACCGTCCGACGCTACACGGGAGTGCAAGCGCTCACCCAACGCATGGTGACGGAGCTTATCGATCACATCGACGTGTACCATGCTGAAAAGCAGGAGGACGGGATCACCACCCAGCAGGTGGTCATTCATTACAACTGCATCGGGGCGTTCGAGGTGCCGGATCGAAAGGATATTCCCGAGACGGAGGTCCTGATGGAAACAAGAAAAGGCATAGCAGTCAGCTACGCCCCGGCGCGGATCGCATAATACACATTTTGAACATAAAAAAGCAGAGTGTCCTTAATAAGATACTCAGATCCTATAAGGACACTCCGCATGGTCGGAGTGGCGGGATTCGAACCCGCGGCCTCTTGGTCCCGAACCAAGCGCGATACCAAGCTTCGCCACACCCCGGACTGACACAATCCAGACTTGCCTATTATAGAAACTTCAAGGGCACTTGTCAAGTATTTAATTGTAAAGCCGCCCCGAAACTGTACTGGACTGACTTTACTTTTATTTTACAAAAGCATTCTTTTGTATTTTACGTAAATTTTTTAGAATAGTAAAAGTAGCAAAACGGGAACGCTACATAGGAATGATTTCAAATGATTTTCTCGTGCGAATTTTACAATGTCATTGCCTGGTTCAAAGAGGGACATGACCGCTTCGCGGCAGTTAGGAGATGACACGCAGGAAATTATTTGGAGGACATGAAAATCAAATTTTGGAGGAGAAATGAATATGAAACGCAGAAAAATCCTGGGGCTTGTCATGGCCGCCACGCTGAGCCTCGGCCTGATCAGCGGCTGCGGAAGCAGCACAACCAGCTCCAGCACCACATCTGACAGCAGCTCCAGCAGCTCATCAGAGAGCAGCGCTTCCAGCACCACTATAAAAGCTACCACTCTTTCCGGCACAGTTTCCACTAACGGCTCCACCTCTATGGAAAAGGTGATCGGCGCACTCAGCGAGCAATTTATGAATGATAACAGCGATGTCACTGTTACCTATGATCCCACCGGCTCTGGCACCGGCATTCAGGCGGTTACAGATGGAACTTGTGACATCGGACTTTCCAGCCGTGCCCTGAAGGACGATGAAACAGCTTCCGGGCTTGTGGCTACCACCATCGCGCTGGACGGCATCGCAATTATTGTCAATACCGACAGCGGCGTGACCAATCTGACCATGGCGCAGCTTTCCAAGATCTTCACCGGTGAGATCACCAATTGGAGTGAAGTCGGCGGCACCGACGGAACAATCGTCTGCATCGGTCGCGAGGCGGGGTCTGGTACCCGTGACGGCTTTGAGTCCATTACCGATACCAAGGACAAATGCGTTTTAAGTCAGGAGCTGACCTCTACCGGCGCTGTGATTCAGGCCGTCGCCGGAAATCCCACCGCGATCGGCTATGCTTCTCTCGCGGCTGTCGACAGCACTGTCAAGGTACTTTCTATTGATGGAGTTACCCCAACGGAAGAGACCGTCAAGGATGGAACTTACACCGTGCAGCGCCCCTTCAACGTGGTTACCAAAGAAGGTACCGAATTGAGCGAGGCCGCTCAGGCGTTCTTTGATTACGTCACCAGCAGCGACGCAAACGATCTGATTTCTGCGGCGGGCGCGGTTCCTGTCAACTGAACTCGTCCCCGGCACAGGGGAAAGTTCCCGCGCAAAGGGATGCGCGGGAACTTTCCTATCCATTGAGAGGTGCGGTTTAACTATGAAACATAAAAATCTTGCTCTGTTTGAGCAGGTCATGCATGGAATCTTTTTTTTCTGTGGCTTTGTGACCATTGCATTTGTGTGCTTTATCAGCGTTTATCTGATCATTTCCGGCCTGCCCGCGATTCGTGAGATCGGGATCATCGACTTTCTGTTTGGAACAACCTGGGCGTCCACCGCGTCAGAGCCGAAGTTTGGGATTCTTCCATTCATCCTCACTTCAATATATGGCACAGCAGGCGCCATTGTGATTGGCGTTCCCATTGGTTTTATGACCGCCGTGTTTCTCTCAAAGGTAGCCCCCAAGAGGCTTGCGGGCATCATCCGTTCCGCCGTTGACCTCCTGGCCGGGATACCTTCCGTCGTTTACGGATTGGTGGGCATGATCGTTCTGGTTCCCTTTATCCGTGTTTTTTTTCATCTGCCCGACGGCGCAACCATGCTGGCCGCGATTTTTGTGCTGTCCATCATGATTCTGCCCTCCATTATCAGTGTGTCGGAGACGGCGCTGAACGCGGTTCCGAAGGAATATGAGGAAGCCTCGCTGGCTTTAGGCGCAACCGAAATCGAAACGTATTTCCGCGTTTCTATCCCTGCCGCGAAGAGCGGAATCGCCGCCGCGATTGTGTTGGGGATCGGACGCGCCATCGGAGAGGCAATGGCCATTATTATGGTTGCCGGAAATGTTGCCAACATGCCGTCTTTGTTTTCCAGCGTACGATTCCTGACCACGGCGATCGCATCTGAAATGTCCTACTCCTCCGGACTTCAGAGGCAAGCACTGTTTTCCATCGCGCTGGTACTGTTCCTTTTCATTATGCTGATTAATGTGCTGTTGAATTTGCTGCTGAAGAAAAAGACGAAATAAAAATATTTCGTTGATTTTAGGAAAAGGAATGATATACTGATGGAAAAAACAAAATCCATGAAACGGATTCTGTACGATAAAATCCTTCGCTTTCTGCTCTATTTTTGCGCATTTATTACCAGCGCCTTTCTGGTGGTCATTGTCGGGTATATTTTTTACCGCGGCCTTGGACACGTGACATGGCAGCTGCTCACTACCTCACCCAGCTTTTTAAGCGACTCCATTGGCATTCTTCCCAATATCATGAATACGCTCTATCTGATCTTTGCGACGTTGCTGCTGGTGCTTCCGCTGGGTGTGGGCGCGGCAATCTACTTGACCGAATACGCGAAAAACCGTCGGCTGGTGGGTCTGATCGAATTTGCCACGGAGACTCTTACAGGAATTCCCTCTATTTTGTACGGCTTGGTGGGCATGCTGTTTTTTGCCCAATTTCTCTCCTTAGGTACTTCTCTGCTGGCAGGCTGCCTGACTCTGGTCATTATGATTCTGCCCACCATTGTCCGAACCACTCAGGAGAGTATTAAAACTGTTCCCCAAACCTATCGGGAGGGTTCTCTGGGACTTGGTTCGGGCAAATGGCATATGGTTCGCACCGTGGTAATTCCGTCTGCCATCGATGGCATTGTGACCGGCTGTATCTTGTCAGTCGGGCGTATTGTCGGCGAGTCGGCCGCATTATTGTTTACCGCGGGCAGCGCTTCGGTTTTATCGGATTTTGTCAAGGCGATGCAATCGTCGGGCGCAACCCTTTCAGTGGCGCTTTACATGTATACCATGGAGCGGGGCAAGGTGGATATTGGCTTTGCCATTGCCGCCATTTTGATGATTTTGACCTTTTTCATTAACCTGTCGGCAAAGCTGCTGGGTAAAAAATTGAAACAGAAACATGGATAATACCGACATAGACACAGTGTGCTTCACGGAGCGTAACACGGACGTGAAACCAGTCACAGGGCCGCTTCCTGGCGGCATTCACATAAGGAGTGATTTGATGGAAACCGTTCTTTCCGCACGGAATTTAAATCTTTATTACAGCGGTGTACAGGCGCTGAAGCAGGTCAGTCTGGAGATTCCCGAGCATCAGGTAACGGCGCTGATAGGTCCCTCCGGCTGCGGAAAATCGACGTTTTTAAAGACGCTGGACCGCATGAACGATTTGATTCCCGGAGTAACCATTGAAGGCGAGGTGCTTTATCGGGGAAGCAATATTTTTGCGCCCGGTGTGGACGTCACCCTGCTGCGCCGCCAAATCGGCATGGTATTCCAGAAGCCCAATCCGTTTCCCATGAGCATTTATGACAATATCGCGTATGGGCCGCGTACCCACGGCGTCCGCTCCAAGGCCAAGCTGGATGATATTGTGGAACAGTCCCTTCGGGGTGCCGCCATTTGGGACGAAGTGAAAGACCGGCTGAAAAAAAGCGCGCTTGGACTGTCTGGCGGACAGCAGCAGAGGCTCTGCATTGCAAGGGCGCTCGCGGTGGAACCCGACATTCTTCTGATGGACGAGGCAACCTCCGCCCTTGACCCGATCTCCACCTCTAAAATTGAGGATTTGATCGGAGAGCTAAAAAAACAGTATACTATTGTTATCGTAACGCATAACATGCAACAGGCTGTCCGCATCTCGGATCAAACCGCTTTTTTCCTGCTTGGAGAGCTGGTGGAATATGGGGACAGCGAGAAAATTTTTTCTCTGCCGCGTGACAAGCGCACGGAGGATTATATTACGGGGAGGTTTGGTTAAATGCGCAATAAATTTGAGGAGCAGCTGGCATTGCTCAATCAGGAGCTGATCGCAATGGGCGCGCTCTGTGAAAGCGCCATCGAAACAGTTTCCAGATCGCTGATTGAGGGCGGCCCCTCACTGGCCGGCAAAGTTGACGCCATTGAGGAGGAGATTGATCAGAAGGAACGGGATATTGAGTCTCTGTGCATGAAGCTTCTCATGCAGCAGCAGCCCGTCGCTAAAGATCTCAGATTGATTTCCGCGGCGCTGAAAATGATTACCGATATGGAGCGCATCGGTGACCAGGCTTCGGATATTGCCGAAATTGTGAAGCTGTCCAATATTTCACGGGCGGATGACGCGGTACAGATTCGAGACATGGCAGATGCCACCATTAAAATGGTCACCGACAGCATCGATGCCTTCGTGAAGAAAAATGTTGCCCTTGCCGAGTCGGTCATTGCTTATGACGATGTGGTTGACAGTTTGTTTGACCAGGTGAAGGCCACGCTGATCTCCCACTTTTCCGGCGGAGTTGAGGTGGCTGAGCATACAATTGACACACTGATGACGGCAAAATACTTCGAGCGTATCGGTGACCACGCGGTGAACATCGCGGAGTGGGTGGTGTTCTCCATTACAGGAAACCATAAAGGAGGCACGCCGCTTTGATCTATTACGCGGAGGATGACGCCGGAATCCGGGAATTGGTGGTCTACACCCTGCAATCCACCGGCTTTCAAGCCCTTGGCGTACCCGACGGGCCAAGCCTGTGGAAGGCCATTGACCGGGAAATGCCAAAGCTGATTCTTCTGGATATCATGCTGCCTGGAGAGGATGGAGTTTCCATTCTGAAGCGGCTGAGAAGCTCACCCGCCCTGCGGCACATTCCCGTCATTATGGCCACCGCCAAGGGCGCAGAATATGACAAGGTGATCGGACTGGATATGGGTGCCGACGACTATCTGACTAAGCCCTTTGGAATGATGGAGATGGTGTCCCGCATCAAGGCGGTGCTGCGGCGGGTAGAATCCGGCGACGAAAAAATACTCGCGGTGGGAACGCTTCGTCTGGATGCGGTGCGCCACGAGGTGACCGCCAACACAAAGCCGGTGATTCTGACCATCAAGGAATTTACCCTGCTCCAGACATTGATGGAGCGGCCCGGACAGGTGTTCACCAGAGATCAGCTTCTGTCGGATATCTGGGGCTATGATTTTGACGGAGAGACCAGAACAGTGGATGTACACATCCGCACGCTGCGGCAGAAGATGGGCGAGTGCGGCGAGATGATCGAAACTGTCCGGGGGATGGGCTATCGGCTGGGAGAGCGGCTATGAGGAAAACCATTTTCCGAAGCTTTTTTACCCTTTCCCTGCTGGCCGCGTTCCTGACCGCTGGACTGATTGGAACCGTTTTCTACTTCGAGCTTTATAATGAGCAGAAGGATGGCGTCCGCCAGGTTGCCCTGTACCTCGAAACCGAGGTTTCCATCAGCGGTGAAGATAACCTGTCCAGCCTTGCGGGCGCAAGCGACGAATACCGGGTTACCCTGATCGCCCAGGACGGAACGGTATTGTTTGATAATTATGCCGACCCCGCCGCAATGGAGAACCATTTAAGCCGCCCAGAGGTGCAGGGCGCACTGACCTCCGGCAGCGGAGAGGCGTCGCGGGTTTCCGCGACCATGGGCGCCCATACCTTTTATCACGCTGTTCTTTTGGATGACGGAAACATCCTCCGAGTGTCGCGCACCACGGACAGCCTGTGGAGGGCTGTATACGGGTGTATGCCTTGGATGCTTCTGGCGGTGACCGCCGTGGGAATCATTTCCGCTGTCGTGGCCCGCAGCCGTACCAGAACCATTGTGGAGCCGATTAACAATCTCCAACTGGATGAACCTCTCGATAATAACGTTTATGAGGAGCTGTCCCCCCTGCTTCTGCGCATGGAACAGCAATACCGCCAGATCAACGCCACCATCACCGAACTGCGCCGCCACCAGGACGAATTCGCGGCTATTACAGCCCACATGCGGGAGGGACTGGTGGTGGTGAATCAGAGAGGGACGATCCTCTCCCTCAACGAGAGCGCCGCCCTGCTGTTTGACGGGACGGATCAGAATTATGTGGGCGAATATATTCTCAGCCTCAATCGCAGCATCCCGATTCAGCAGGTACTGAATCAGGCTCTGACGGGAAAACCGGCGGAGGCAGCCCTCACCAAAAACGGCGGCGAATATCAAATTATCGCAAGCCCGGTGATTTCTAACGGGCAGCTTGGCGGCGCGGTTCTTCTCATGCTGGATGTGACGGAGCGTATGGCGGCGGAGCAGATGAGAAAGGAATTCACCGCCAATGTGTCCCATGAGTTGAAAACACCGTTGCAGTCTATTTCCGGTTATGCGGAAATCATGCAGAACGGCCTTGTGAAAAAAGAAGACATGCCGCGCTTCATCCAGCAGATTTATCAGGAATCCCAGCGCCTGATTGCCTTGGTGGAAGATATTCTCCGCCTGTCGCGCCTGGATGAATCCTCCAGTGACTTCGAACGTGAGGATGTTGACCTGCTGTTGCTTGCGCGGGAGACGGCAGAGCGGCTGATGCCCATTGCCGAACGCCAGCAGGTCAGCCTGTCGGTCTCCGGCGAGGCCAGCATATTGTATGCGGCCCCTCAGCTTCTGTCTGAGATTATTTATAACCTCTGCGATAACGCCATTAAGTATAATCGCCCCGGCGGGCGGGTGGATGTGACGGTACGTCGGAAAAAGGATGAAATCCTATTGACGGTAAGCGATACCGGAATCGGTATTCCCAAAGAACATCAAAGGCGAATTTTCGAACGGTTTTATCGGGTAGATAAGAGCCACTCCAAGGAAACCGGAGGCACAGGCCTGGGACTTTCCATTGTAAAGCACGCGGCGCTCTATCATAACGCTGCCATTGAGCTGGATAGCAAGGATGGCGTCGGAACGAAGCTTTCGGTGCGCTTTCCGGTCAAAAAGGCTTTGCCCGATCAGCCGGAAAAAGCGGGACAGGAACGTTGATGAAAACGTACCTGTCCCAGTTCTTTATTCGGTTCGGCTCCTTCCGGACACGTCCGGAAGCGACGTGGAAGACAGTTCCTGGTAAGAAGCCATCTGCGTGCCGTTTTCAGGCGGCGACGGGATCAGTCCGGTGCATTCTGAGGACGAGACGGTATCGGACAGGGAGGGCAGATAAGCACCCTCTTTGGGATCTGGTACTTCTGGTATGGGTCCCTTTGTTTCTTTCTTGGGCTTGGAAGGCTCGGTAGCTTGGTATGCCATGCCTCATCATTCCTCTCTTGTTGGTATGGGCGGCCATTGCCGCCGGTCTCATTTTTGTTTACGGAGCATTATCATCGAATTAAAGTGTTAGGATATAAAAAACGGGAGCCGGAAATTCGGCTCCCATTTTTGTTTAGCGGCAGTTACTGCTCTGCGAGGTCTGCGTGCTCTGAGTACCCGGATTACTCTTGCTCTGTTCACTTTTCGTTTGCTTGGTCTGTTTATTGTCCTGCATCAAAATCACCTCACTTCTGCTTTCCTATTATTCCTAGCGGCAGAAATATTATTCAACGAATGATGTAAGTAATACTTTTTTTTGATTTGTATTTATGTTATCCTGTAACAAAAATGAAATTTCAAAAATGAGGTGAGCCATTGTGCGTTGTCCGTATTGTTCCCACCCTGAAAGTAAGGTTGTGGATTCCAGGCCGTCGGACGACGGCGGTACGATTCGCCGCCGCCGGGAATGTGTGGAATGCCATCGTCGGTTTACGACCTATGAGTCTGTCGAACGGCTGCCCATGGTTGTGGTAAAAAAAGATGGAAGCAGGCAGACATTTGACCGCAACAAGCTGGTAAACAGCATGTTGAGGGCCTGTGAGAAGCGTTCCGTCTCCCTTTCTGTGCTGGAGCACATAGCACAAGAGATTGAACAGCGCCTGCAAAGCGACATGGTGCAGGAGATCAGCTCCGCCAAAGTGGGCGAGCTGGTTATGGATCAGTTGAAGCATGTGGATGAGGTCGCGTATATCCGCTTTGCCTCGGTTTACAGACAGTTTAAGGATATTAATTCTTTTTTAAACGAGCTGAACCGACTGATGAAAAACAAATAGTCGTTGTAGTTCCGCCATTTAAAACACGTAAAATGTGCCACAATTTTAATATACATTTTTCTTTCTGATAAACTTATATTTTGCGCGTCGCACTTGGTATGTAGCGTGTTTATTAGAATAGAAATTCTAATATTTTTGTGGTAAATTCCATAAAAGAGCAGGAAAAAACCTAAAAATCACTATATACCGTGATTTTCAGGTTTTTTCTATGATGTGATTAAATGTGTTAAATATGGTAATAAATAAAAATGATAAGCAGGCGCGGACTGAAAAATAATGAGATAAAATTAGTGGCAAATGGTTTCATTGGAAGGATGACCAGTGTTTGTGGGTATTGCGTCTCTTAAAACTGATGGGGAAACGTGGGGAGCCCGTCAAACAAGGGATGTCCCGTTTCATTCTTGATTCTCGCGGCTCTCATGGCCGCCGCCTTGTATCGGTCATAATCGGCCAAACTGGAAATAGAGATTTTCTGAGCCTGCAGCGAGCCTTCCGCGTGAATGGTCAGAACGTCTTCGTAACAGGAAGTCAAATCCTTAATCAGCTTCATCATCTTAATTCTGTCTTCCGTTGGAACGCCGTCTTTTCCAGCCAGATATTTATCCAAGATATCATGGGTTTCAGGGTTCTTGTAATCTTTGATTGACGGTACCGTAACCATAATTCCGCCTGTGAGATCCTGAATATATTTGGTTGCCTGGTGCCAATGATCCGCAAAATAATATTTGCAAATGTTCGCAATCATAGGATTTGGATAAGAATACCCGGTATCCTCGTCTGTAATACAATGTTCAACGGCAGTATTTCCAAGAATCTCTACCGTTTCAGCAAACATGATGAGCTGTGTCAGATATTCTTTGACATGCGGCGCTTTGGAAATTCCGTTGTACTCAGCCATTAATATTGCTGATCCGGTAAACAGCTCGAGTTCTATGGCTTTATAAGTTTCAGCGCTTAAACGATGGAAATTTGCAAACATAACCGCCACTTGACCGGCAAACTCCCATTCGCCTTTTAAGAAGATGCGTTCATTCGGAACAAATACATTTTCAAAGGCGACGATAGAGTCGTTAATATAAACACTGCCGGAAATCGGCTTGTCCGCAAGATCAAGATCTTTATTAAACTCCGGCTCTGTGGAGATCATAGTAATCCCCTTGGCATTGGCAGGAACCGCAAAAGCAACTGCATAGTCTCTGTCGTCCTGCTTCATGGCCCGGCAGGGAGCGATTAAAATTTCGTTGCAAGCGGGAGCCTGACTGATATGAGCCTTGCAGCCGCTGACAATAATTCCATCTGCTCTCTCTTCCACGATACGCACATAAAAGTCTTTATGCTGTTTTTGCTGCGAAGGGATGAGACTCCGATCACCCTTCACGTCTGTTAAGGCCATGGCAAAGGATAAATCATTTTTCTGCAAGTGTTTGCGGTAGGCTTGAATGTTCGCGGCATAATGGGTGCCGTATTTTTTGTCTACCTTCGGTACGACTGTTGTAAGCGCATTTAAACCATCCTTGGCAACAAATTTTGCTCCGGGAGGCTTTCCAAATGTGACGCGGGCCCAAAGCTTAACCACTTCACGAAGCCGCAGAAGGTCTGCCCGGGTACGCTGCGGCTGTAAAGAAAACGCAACCCGATCGCCGTCTTCGTCAATATCAGTCAGCAAATCCTGAAATTTCGGATCATTGCTTAAAACGTAATCCATCGCAACCCACTCATTACAAATGTTCAGAATGGGGTGCTTGGTAACATCCTCTACTCGTTCTCCTTCAATATAGACGACTCTTCCATCTTTCAGACTTTCCATATATTGTTGTGGGGTTCTAAGTGCCATCTGCTTTCATCCTTCCTCTTAATTTAGCATTATCTATTATTCATGCATCGCTTTTAAATTATTCGCTTTTTATCACACGAAACAAGGATTCTGATGAAAATAGCGCAGCAGCTATCCACACAGGAACGGGCGGATGGATGAAACGGATGAGCGCAAACGAAACAGCTTCTATGCTCAGAAACGGCCGATCAAACCAAGGTGGTTTGATCGGCCGTCAATTTGTCTGGCTATTTTGCGGGATTGCGCAAGGTCTCAAATTTTTCTTTATATGGCCTGACATAGTCAGGCATATCTTTTGTTTTCATCGCTTGTGGCACGGCTGTCGTGCCTGCGGCTTGGGCAGTCTCATAATACCAGCATTTATAGTTCAGGATATCGAGGGTATCCTGAAGCTGTGCAAGCTGTTCTTCTACCGCTTTTCGCTGTTCAAAAAACATCTGCAAACGCTGACTGATGGTCCCATCCCCCTGCTGTGTCCATTCCATAAAGGTTTTAATGTTTTTGATCGGCATCCCGGTCTTTTTCAGGCAGTCTATGATGAGGAGCCATTCGAGGTCCTCGTCTTTAAACATTCGAATACCGCTGCGAGAGCGCTCCACGAAAGGAAGCAACCCCTCTTTATCATAATAACGCAGAGTGGACGGCGCCACATTCATCCTTTTTGCCATTTCTCCAACTGTATACAGCATAATCCCTCACCCCAAAATTTTCTGCAAATGAACATCACCCTAAAGTTAACTTTAACTAATATAACAAAGTCAAGCTTTCAGAAAGTACTATAATATAATCGAAAGGCAATGTCAATGGAAGGATAAAGGCATCAGTACAGAAGGTCGGAAAATTCCTGGTGATCCGCAAACCATCGGCTCGCGTAGGAGCAGGAAGGTTTTATTTTTTGTCCGCGTGATTGAATCTCTGCGATCGCCGCCCTGATCAGCTCATCCGCCACACCCTGACCACGTAATAATCGGTGTACATAGGTGTGATTGATATCAACCGTCCTTTCGTCAAGATCAGGAAAGTTTATTTCGGCCATTAAGCTTCCCGATTCGTCCATAGAATAAATTCGATGATGATCGTGTGTAAATTCCATTTTAAACACCTCATCAGCATTATACCATAAAAAATCATCAGAACATAGTATCAGAGCATTTGAGTAAAAGAACCGCAAAATTTTCAGATGTGGAACATTGAACGCGATTCAATCATGATTGACCGGAGTTGATTTATTATAGATTTGACGCTACGGCAAAGGCACTTCGCATCGCAGTCATAATGCTGCCGACCGTTCCGCAGTCGCCGATTACATGAAACTCTTTCGCACTATCGTAAAAGCGGATTGCCTCTTGCGTTTTTGCCCGGCTTCCTGCTGCGATCACCACAGTTTCGGCGTTCATTGTTTTTTCTTCGCCACGGCTTTGATCGATATAATGAATCACGCCCTCTTCCCATTTTGTTACTTTCGCATTGACAATTGTGGTTAAATTTTGCTCATGCTGAATCCGATCCATAAAAATTTCATAATAATGCGGCCGGTTGGATTCCTTTGCCAGTTCGCCCGTCATCTCCATCACAGTAACTTTGTGCCCCTTTTGTGTTAAATAAAGCGCCGCTTCCAGGCCAATTTCGCCGCCTCCAATGACAACTACATCGCCACGGACCGCCTCACTGTTGCGAAACATATCCACCGCCGTTATGACAGCTTGGCCGCTCAATCCAGAAATGGGCGGAACCACAGGCTGTGCGCCCACCGCGGCCAAAACGGCATCAAACTCTTCCTGATCAATGCTTTGCGGAGTCGCTTCCGTATTCAATCGGACTTCAATTGCAGCTTGTTCCACTTGGGAAACCAAATACCTCAAGAACTTATTGACAGGCCATTTAAATTCCGGAACCGACGCCGGAATGAGCTGCCCGCCAAGCTCGCTGTTTTTTTCAAACAAAGTCACCTGGTGTCCGCGTTTCGCGGCAAGGATTGCCGCTTCCATTCCAGCCGGGCCTCCCCCAACTACCGCAATCTTTTTTTTCGATTCCGGTTTTGACACTGCTCTTGCCAGCACATGTTCCAGACCGAATTCAGGATTGACGGAGCACGCACTCAAAAAGGGCGAGCTTTGAGAGATGACGTGGCATTTATTGCAGCGAATGCAGGGAACCACATCCTGGCCTCTGCCCTGCGCCATTTTTTCCCCATACTGAAAATCACAGATCCAGGCTCTTGCGGCCGCGATGAGATCCGCCTTACCACTGGCAATCGCCTCCTCGGCCGCGTCCAGATTCTGAAAACCGCCCACTGGCGCGATGAGCATTCCCGGAAGCTGCAGGTCTTTTAGCCGCTCTGCGTAGGCCAATGTAGGCGTGGGGTCCATTAGAAATCCGGTAGGATGAGAGTCATCCCCGGTACCCATGCGAATCTGCAAAATATCGATGAGTCCCTGCGCCATTTGAGCGAACTTCACGGTATCTTCAAAGTGATAGCCACCGTCCGGCTCCTCCGCACTCAGGACGCCTTCCATCACAAAGCCTTCCCCTAATGTCTTTTTGATGCGGCGGAAAATCTCCAAAATGACTTTTGCCCGGTTCTCCAGGCTTCCGCCGTATTGATCCGTACGATGATTGAACCGTGGAGAGAGAAACTGCCCGCCAAAGGGAAGGCCATATGCAAACTGAATGGAGCCCATATCAAATCCCAAGGATTTGACCAGCGCCGCCTGCTCCACGTATGCATCGATTCCTTTGTCGATCATCTCCTCTGTCATTTCCTCGGCTCCCCTCTCCGGGTCTGCGGAAACGTCAAAGCCCGGTATAATCGGGAACTGAAAATTCATGGAAGCCTTACTTCCGTAATAATGAATCGCATCTGCCAGCTGAATCAGATAGTTTTGACATTTGGGATCTCTAAAATCGAAAGAAGGAAAATGCGGCGTATCCCCTCCTCCCGGGGGTGCCGGCAGTTCGGCGAGCCCATAACTGCTGTTAATTCCCGTGCAAGTCACAATGGCAGCGCCGTTTTTGGCACGGCTTGCGAAATGATGGATGATGGCATCGGAGGGATACCGCTCCGGCCCCTGCAAAAAATGAGGCATAGAGTTGGTTGAAATCAAGCGATTTTTCAGCAGAAGTGAGCCTACCTTGATCGGAGCCATCAGATGCCCGTATTTGTTTTTCATGAGAATACCTCCTGGTTTTTAAAAACAACAGAAGGGCTGCTTACCTTTCCTGAATGCGTTGATAAGCAACCCCCGTTTGAATGGCCTATATGTGACGTATGAATCCGATGCTTAATACACTCCGATGGTTGCCAGCACCGCGGTAATGATCGAAATAAGTAACATTAACACAACCGTTGTTTGGAAGATCGACGGATAAGCTTCTTTCATTGTCGTGCCAACCATATTGCACTGAATGAGAATGGCAGAATTGATTGGCAATGTTTCAAACATACAAGCCCATATGACAATGATACCACATGCCATGCCTGTCAGTCCCGCCGGAATAAATGTAGCCACGGCAATGGATGCCACACTCACCGTGGCGGCTGACCCGCCGAAGCCCACCAGAATGGCCGCCACAAGCATAAAAGCAAACGCTGGCGGAATGGACAGTGAATTGAGTCCATTGACGATGGTGGTCAATCCGGGAGCCACCGCCATAATAGAAGAAGGCAGAACCACCATCATCAAAATGAGCGGGACAATGAAGATTCCTTTGTCACAGCTGTGCAAAATTGTTGCAATCTTGCTTTTCCCTTCCTCCGGACGAATGAACGGCCCAAACAAAGCAAGCGATGCAATCGCTCCGAACATCAGGGACATCCAGGACTCCACACCGAAAAAGTTATAGCAAACAAATACAACAGCAATCGGAATGAGCGACACAATCCAGTGTGGTGTTTTAATCGTTTCATAATCGGGAATGGTTAAAACGCCTTGTTCAAACTGCATGCCGTTTTGGATATCCTTCTCCATGAACCGGCTCAGCAGTAATACCGCTCCGATCACATATAGGAGCAGAAGCAGTGCTCTGATTACCATTGCGCCGCCAACGGTGAATCCTGGCATAAACTCGGCAAGCATAATATTAAGCATGGTAGGCGTACCTGGAATCAAATTGGAAACTGTTGCTGCGATAATTGCCACAGCGGGGATATATTTGGTCGGCATATTAAACTCAAAGAAGACAGAAACCGCAAGCGCCATCACAGTGAGCATAATCGCGTTGTTGTCGATTCCTGCAAGGCCGATGAGAATGCGTAGCACCATAAAAAGGAACAAAACCGCAATACGCCTGAAAACGGGGTTTTTAATTTTTCTTGCTGGAATCATGATCACCTTTCCAAGCGCAACAGCGGCTCCGGAATCAGAATACATAATTCCCATAATTCCGCCGAAGACAAAAAGCGGGGCAAGAACGCCCATGACCGTTTTGACCGTTTCCATACCGGTACTCCAGGTGTCAACGACCGGCATGGAATTTGAAAAAATGATGATAAAAGCGCCGATGATAGCTGAGATAATAGGATTTAAGCCTTTATAAATTGTATAACTCATAAAGACTATGGTCGCAATAATACCGAGAATTGCTAACATGACATAGCCCTCCAATCAAAATAGTTGCGGGAACAGCAATCTTTTATAAACTTTTAAGATAAGTACCCACCGAGCAGCCCGCCATATAACCGCTTGTCACTGCCCAAGTCAGTTCTGTTAAGGGGCCGAGAATTCCTCTGTTGTACCAGGAGCCATTGGTGTCGCCTGTTGCGTAAAGCCCGGAAATAGCCTCTCCGTTGTCGTTCACAACGGCCATCTCAAGATTGGTCAGTATACCGCCAAATGCGCCCTCGCAAAAACGCTGGCCAAACACCGCATAATAGGGAGGCTTAATTAGCGGCCGATCCGGTTCCATTGATAATCTGCCCACAGGAGTATCAATTTCAACCGGCTGCGCATTGGGATCACAGCTGTTGTTATACTCCGCCATTTGCCGCGCGAACTCGTCCGGATCCACACCCATCTGAACTGCCAGTGCTTCAAACGAGTCCGCACGTTTCAGCGGGCGGTCACATTGAAGCTCCTGTTCTATATCCTCCATATAGCTTTTGTAGATCCATTCCTCATTTCCATCCGGAGGATTATCAATCAGACCGGCAACTTTCTTTTCCACCCGTTCCTGATCCAAGATAAACCAAATGGCGTGCTCCTTGATGGAATCCATAAAGGAGGTATCTCCCATCTTCATGGGTGGTTTTTCTTTGATTCGCCTTCCGTCCAGGGTGCAGCAGAGACAGTCAAAACCTATCATACGATTAATTGAGTGAGAAAACGGATGATGCGCGGGGCCAAATTTATTCAATTTGGTATGCTTTAAGTCAACCTTTCCTCCCACCTCAGCTGCCAAATCCATGCCGTCGCCGGAACAGGTCACTGGGGAAAAACGGTGTACCGGAATCCCGCCGTCAAAGAAGTCCGGCGCAAAACGCTTGAGCTTCTCATCCTCGCCTGAAAAGCCGCCCGTTGCCAGGACAACCGCCTTGCAAGTGATGTCCACAAGTCCTCCCGGATTGCTGGCAACTGCCCCAACCACGGAGCCATGATCATCTGTCCGGAGCCTGATGCAGGAATGCTCCGTCAGAACCGGGATGTTTAATTTTTCGCACTCCTCCAGCATCTTGCGAACCACATAAGTACCTGCCCAACCGGGTCCGATGGACTGATCTCTGCTTTTCATGTTTTCAAAGCGTCGATAGGGATAATTAATTCCGTATACTCCTAAGATACCTTTTCCAACTTCAAAATACTGCTCCGCACCCCCTTTATCACAGAGCCAGTCAAAAAAATAACCGGTGTGATAAACCGTTTTTTCAACCAATTCATGTGATAATTTGCCCTCCGCCTGTTCCATGCAGCGCGCTACGGTTTGCTCCAGATCAATATGTTTACCCCGCTCGTGTAACCACTTGCAGTCGCAGACCATAAACCCATGGGCAAGATTCGTACTGCCACCAGGCTTCTTTCCTTTTTCCAGAACAGTTACTTTTCCCCCCGAAAGTTCAGCGGCCTTTACCGCCGCGATCAGCCCGGAGCCACCCGCGCCAACCACCAGCAAGTCACAGGTGATGTGCTCTGTCTCATGCGGCTTGACCCGCTCTTCCTGCCGGCTGAGATCCTTGATAATACTTTGAGGACAAACATCTGCGCAGACACCACAGGAGATGCATTTGTCTTCCTGAATTGAATACTGTGATCCTACAAATCGGATTGCGCCTGTCGGACACTCACAAGCACAGTAGTGGCAGCACACGCACCGATCAATAATTTGATATGCCATTTTTCCTCCGCTTTTTATCCGTATTGGTGTTGAGTGAATTCCCTGTAATTCTGCAGAATATACATTTCCTGATTAGTATAAGCGTTTCTCTGATACAAAATCACTGGCCTTTCGAGCTAAAAAAACGGAACGGTCTTGGATATCATAAACAAAACCGTTCCGCTTCCTTATTCCATTATGTATTAATCATACAAAAAAATAGCTTATTTTTTAGTGACTCTAGATAAAGAAATGTTTCTGCCTCCGTTTCATTAAGCTTGGTGCTTTTCGTAACTACCGTATCATTCTTAATCTATTTGGTCTTTTTTTGCTCCGGGGAGATGGTAAAATTATAATAGTATTCTAAAATCTTCAGGGAAAATATATACGGAAAGATGGTATTTCCGTCCTCAAAATCCGTCTCCATGATTTCCATGCATTTTCCAATGCGATACCGCACCGTATTCCGATGCACAAACAGAATACTGGCCGTCTGATTAATTTGTTTGCTGTTTTCCAAAAATATCTGAAGCGTGGTAACCAGTTGCGTGTTATGCTGCTTATCATACTCATTTAACAGGCGTATTTTCTCGTGACAATAATCACGCAGGTCCACCTGATTGGCAAACTGCCCAAACAGGTGATAAACAGCCAGCATATCGTATTGAAAAAAATGCAGGCTCTTGTCCTGGAGCTTCAAACCTATTTTTAACGCTTGAACCGCTTCCCAATAATAGGTACGAATCTGATTGATCGCCATGCAGCTGCGGCTCACACCAACGTAGTACTTTCCCTCCGTAACCAATTTTGAAAGGTAGGACGCCTGATCCATCCATTGATTGATTGCCTGTTCAGCGCTCCAGATACACACAACATAACACTGATAGAAAAAAATACAGCAATTTGATAAAAATTTTAATTGATTGATAATGTCCATATTAATAAACGCGTTTCCGCTGCTGTCCGAAATGGTCAGAACATAATTGTAGTCACTCTGCTTCCACTTTAATTGCAGCAATCTTCGTGCCGTGATCTCAGAGCTCATGTCATCGCCGTCTAATAGCTTGACAAATATATTTTCCACTGCCTTTTCGCTTGAACTCATGATAAATTTTTCGTTAAGCATTGTGGTAACCAAAAAAGAACTGACCAATTCTAATTTTTTTGCATCATCTTTCAAAAATGGGCTGAAAAAAGCCGTCAGAACAACTGTCCCGATGGGCTGCCCTCCATTGGTGAGCACTTTTATAATCCGAGGATAGGGACTGTGCGTATCATTTACCATAATAGGTTCCTGGGAATCCATCGAGGCCTTATGTACATTTTTTGACTCTGCCTTTCCAATTCCATTTGGATCAGAGACAGATCGGTTTTGAATGACGACATCATTCCATTCCGGAATATCAATCGTTGCATTCTGACTGAACGCAAGGATCGTGCGGGACATATCTTCAATAAAAATCGGATTGCCAAATAAGCAAAAACATAGGTCGGCTATTTGCTGAATGGTCTTAGCTTTTGAAATTTCACACAACGTACTCAGGCTCTCCTGCTCCACAACAAAACCTTCTTTTCGTATTTATTGTTATTATTATATCATAAATTCTTATTTTGTCTCTTTCCTTTTAATCAATTTAAATAAAATCCGTTGGTGAAAGGCAAATGCCTTGAGTCACGGCGCAGCGTGACTCAAGGCATTTGCCTCACTGGTTCACTTTCAAAAACCTTTGTATACTCCGTACTGATCGGCGTGCTGGGCACGCAATAGCGTTATTTTTGGCATGTGATGCTTGTAACCTCAAGCTATCATAAAATTAACCCTGCCAAGAAAAAACTTTGTGTCAGCGAATCAGTTACAGTGCTTCTGTTTTGCAAGAATTCAGGAATATCATTAATATGTTTCATGTTCCAAAACAAATTAATTTCTAAAAATATATTTATTTGTAAACATTTTCTAAAGTGAATTGCATTTATGTAAATTAGTGGTATACTATTACCAAGTGCTACCAGGCAAAGGACGGTTCGCCCCTCTGAAACGATCCGGTATCGGAGGGTGTTTCTCTTTCATCTCTCCGAGCATTTGACTCTAAGGAGGGAGATGCTATGGATGTTCAATGGGTGATGGCCATTGTGGCTGTGATTGCTGCTGTGCTGTCCGGCATTGGAGTCTTCATTAGCGTCGCGAGCTTCTTTTACAATATTGGTAAAGATGCTCGTAAGAAGAATCATAAAAAGGAGGAGTAACCGCCTTTCTCAAAAGATTCGGTTACTCCTGTAGCCGTGGGAGGGGCAACCGTCTGGTAGCACCCCTCTTTTTGCTTAGATTAAAATATCATATTTTCCAATTGAAGTCAAATTATAAATGAAAAGAAAGTGAAAAACCACTCACTGTCTTCCCCCAATCGCCGCAAACCCGCATCAACAGGTTTTGCAGGTTTCATACCTGTACATGGGCTTGTTTTAATTATTGACAGCTTGTCGGTGACGAATCAACCTGAGAAACCCGCGGTCAGTCCTTATGCAACGGTTAACTGGCATTACGCCTGTGGAAAAATCGAAAGGTTGCAACGATGCTGACGAATTTTTGGATGAATCAGTGATCGGAGCTTGCAATAAAGTAATCGTTCAGTCTATAATATAGGCAATAAAGACAGGAAAAGGCGCCTGAACAGGAGCCTTTTCCTGTTGCAAAAAGGGGATGGAATCAAAAGTGAAGGTGTTAGAAAGTCCAACCGCGCGTGTCCTTCTCGATCTCTGCGCAAAAGGGTCCGCGAGAGATTGGCATGGCTTTGTCGGCAGCGGCGCCAGCCGCTGGCTACAATCCAAGGAATTGCTGGAAGTGGAATCTGATCTGGATTTGAGCGCCCCTTACCGCCCGATGAACATCTCCTTCCCTAAACTGGCACTGGAATATTTTATGATAACCGGCGCTCAGGTGGATCAGGAGATTATTGACGAACCGCAGCTGCCTCTGATGATCCTTCAAGTCGATGGCACAGGTTCCATGTACCGCGTTGTCTGGGAAAGTGTCAAGGATGACCGTCCTCCTTTGGAGTTATACATTCATTTAATTTCTCACGCGTCGCGATGCACCGGTCCCGGGAGTGTGGTTTACCGTTGTCAGCCGCAAAACATCATTGCCCTGGCCGGATTGCTGCCGCATCAGGATGAAATTCTCATGCGTGAGTTAAATCTCGGTTACGCCGCAATGCGCAATATACTGCCCGAGGGAGTCGCGGTTCTGGATTGGAGTATGCCCATTCCAATCCATATAGGCATGCCCATGACAGAACCTATGCTTCAAGATATGAAGAAATTTGTCGGCCACATTGGAGAAAAGATATCCAACCATGAAGTTGTCGTGCTGATCGGGGAAGGTATAATCTGCACATCGGACAACGTACAGGTTGTTTTTGGAATTACTTGTTCTACGGAACGAGCGGCCGCCATTCGCCTGAAAATGCTGGCCGCCGACAGGGACTAACCGCCATGAAAGATAAATGCGCGATTCAGGTTCCATTTCTCATGCAGGTACTGAAAGAACATAATGAGCAGGACAAAAAATTGATCTGCGGCGAACATACCGATTCCAGCTCGCTGTATACCTCATCTAAAATGGATGTCATTGATTTTGCTAAAACACCACATGGAACTCAACTGGTTTCTGTCGTCAAGCATCCCCGATTTAGGCCGGTTCCCAGTCATCGTCACAATTTCATTGAGGTCATGTTCGTTTGCAGCGGGAATGTTGTTCATATGTTTGAGGACAGGAAAGTAACGCTGGAGGCAGGCGATTTGCTGATTATGAATCAGTACACCTCTCATTCGGTTCTAACGGCGGGAGAAAATGACATTGCGGTGAATTTTATTATTCAATCCAGATTTTTTGACAATGCCTATGCTCTGACCTCAAAGCATAATGTCCTGTCTGATTTCATTATCGATTTGCTGAGAAACGAAGTCAACTGCAATCAGTACCTCCACTTTAAAGCATATTATCACATGCCCATCTGCCATCTAATTGAAATCGTACTGAGCAACTTTTTCCATCATGATGATGATATTTCCACCAGGCGCGATAACGCAGACGCTGAGTTGATCAATAAAACACTGATGTCTGCTATTTTTTATTATTTGTCCAAGGATTTGAGCAGTCTAAGCTGTGATTCACCTGTTAATTATAACGAGGTGATGCTGAATACGGTCAAACGGTATATTGACGATCAATACAAAACAGCCACGCTGTCAGAGCTGGCCGATATTATGAAACAGTCGGAATCCGCGCTCAGCCGGCAAATCAAGAATATTTTCGGTGTCACCTTCAAATCTCTCTTACAGGTGAAACGATTTCAGCGCGCCGTCACACTGCTGGAGGAGACAAAATTACCGGTCAGTGATATCGCGTTGGCGGTTGGATATGAAAACTCAAGCTATTTTTACAGGAAATTTCGGGAGATTTATACCATTTCACCCAAAACATATCGAGATCAGCGCCAGGGAAAAATAAAGCGCTCCGGCTGCAAATAAGGTCGTGGTATTTCACAAACCACGACCTTTTTTAATCGTTTTTGCTCCTTTATAATGATAGTAATGCCGTTTGGATCGCACTGATCTGAACGCTTTGTCTGGACTGCTCTATTGCGTACATCAGGGTGATGGTGTTTGCTTCCGCTATGTTAGGCGATGGCGTTCATGGTATTTTAACCTGAGGCTAAAGGGCGGCGCATCGTGCTTATTTAAGACATGGCCGTACTTTTGAACTGGACAAGAGAACTGATCAGGTATGCATGGCTGTTACTTTATCAAAATATCGTTTAAAGGAGAAATTCTCAATGGCACAACCATATCCCCATCTGCTCTCCCCCATTAAAGTGGGCAAATTCATTTTAAAAAACCGTATGGAATCATCTAATTCACTGCCTCATTTTTCTCAGGGACCTGAAGTATACCCGGCTGCTCCGACGATCAGCCACTTTATTGGCCGCTCCCGCAATGGTGCCGCCCTGGTGACGTTAGCGGGCTTTGACGATATGATCAACATGCCGCCCTTTCCCGACACCTTGGACATTTCTCATTTTCCTGAGTTTAATATCCGCAATGCCAAATGCCAGAACTACCTTGTTGAGCTGATTGAGGCTATGCACTATGAGGGCACGTTGGTCAGCGGCTCACTGTTTTCCGCCAATAAGGTCTTTCGCTATATCAACGAAGACGGCGTGGAAGAGTTCATCTGCGCAGATCATGATGCCCCCAATGACAACGCCACCAACGCCATGAACCACGAGTACACAGACGATCAGGTGACAAAAGAGGATCTGGTTAAGATCGCCAAGAGCTACGGCCAGCAGACCGCTTTTCTGAAGCGTCTGGGCTTCGACGCTGTTACCGTTCATATGAGTTACCGTGCTCAGCTGTCCTCACAGATGCTGTCCCCACTGAGTAATTTCCGCACAGATGAGTTTAACGGCTCTCTGGAAAATCGCGCCCGCTTCCCGCTGATGATGCTAAAGGAGATTAAGAGTGCCGCCGGCAACGACATGCTGGTAGAAATTCAGTTCTCCGGCGAAGAGCCTGAGGGCGGCTATACCACCGAAGACGCCATCCAATTTCTGAAGTGGGCGGAGCCTTACGTGGACATTGTTCAGGTTCGTGCGCCGGAAGGCGACATCAACCACCCCATCGGCTTCTGCCTGGAACCCACCCCCTTTCTGGAACTGACCGCCAGAATTAAGGCTGCGGGACTGGACATGCTGGTCGGAAATGTGGGCGGCTGGGGCGACCCAGATTTGGCAGAAAAGGCTTTGGCTGAGGGTAAGCTGGATTTGATCGCAATGGCAAGAGCCTGGATTTCTAATCCTGATTATGGTGAAATGGTCTATGAAAACCGCTCAGGCGACATCGTGCCCTGCCTGCGCTGCAATAAATGCCATGGCCGCGGCAAGCATGATATTATGACCACGACCTGCTCGGTCAATCCGAAGTTTGGTTTTGAAGCGGTGGATCCGTACATCGCCACTCCTGTAAAGCAGATCAAGAATATTGCCGTCATTGGCGGTGGACCGGGTGGTATGCGTACCGCATTGTACTTGGCGGATCGCGGTCACAAGGTTACTATTTTTGAGGCGGAGCCCGAGCTGGGCGGCGCTATCCGTCACGCTGACTGCGTCGATTTTAAGTGGACGCTGAGGGATTACAAGGATTACCTGATTGATCAGGTAAATAGGCACGGAATCGAAGTGCGGCTCAATACCCGTACCGCCCCTGATACGTTGGCTGGCAAGTACGATGCCGTGATCGCCGCCGTGGGCGCGGAGCCCATCATCCCCAATATCCCCGGTGCCCGGAACGCCAACGTAACCGTTGCCACGGACGCCATGATTCATGCCGACTCTGTAGGTCAGAACGTCGTCGTCATCGGCGGGGGTGAGGTTGGCGTGGAAACCGGCATGTTCCTGGCCCAGTCCGGCCGTCATGTCACTGTGATCGAAATGCGCGATGAGTTGGCTGCTGACACCACGATCATGCACTACCGCCCCATGTTCCAGGACGCCTGGGAAGCCATTCCCACCTTCCGCTATGAGCTAAATGCCGTCGCGAAAGAAATCGGCGATGGTAAGGTCCTGTATCAGGACAAAGACGGCAAGGAGCATGAGCTGGCTGCCGATACCGTGGTTCTTGCCGTTGGTATGCGGCCCAAAAGTGACGAGGCGCTGTCTTTCTACGGTGCCGGAGACCACTTCTACATGGTGGGCGACTGCTACAAGCCGGGCACCATCCAGACCACTAACCGCAGCGCTTATGTGACGGCATCCAGAATCTGATTGGACGCATCATATTCCAGCCATTCATAGATATAAATGACTCCAATGCATTGAAACAGACGCCGCTTTTGAGCGGCATCTGTTTCATTTTTGCCACACGCGTTGCGGATGTCATCTCAAATGAGAAAAGCATTTTTTGTCCTGCTGCTTCAGCTTGACTGCGCTATACATAATCCAAGCTCATACCAAAAGAGAAACGGTAAGAAAGGCTGTTTCTCTTTTTGAGTTCCAAAAATATCCGGTTCAAATTTGAAAAATATGAATTGCCTTGCGACAATAAAAACAGTACACTTTCATATGTGAGACATATAAATGAGCAACAATAGAATGATGGATTAGTGAATTGATCCACCATAAGAAAACGGAGGTCACTGAAATGGCGGATAAGGATCAGCGGATTAAGCTGCTCTGTGAGCTTTCAAAGGCTAATTCTTTGCAGAAAATCACGGATTTGACTTATACTCTGATGGGAAATCCAATCTTTATTTCCGATATGGCACACACGATGCTGGCCTATACCAAGTGTGTTGATATAAACGATTCGTCCTGGCAGAAGCATGTGGTGAATTCTCAATTGGAACGCAACGTCCTGAAGCAGGAACGGGAAGTTTCCACGGCACAGGGCGCCTCTACCTTAAACCGAATGCCGGTCATTGTAAATGACGATGATCTGCCATTTCCGAGAATTATCAAAACATTAGTTTCAGATGGACGAGCCATCGGAATCATGGTGCTTACCTCGTATCTCCAGAAATTAGATGAGGACGATGTCGGTCTGATGGAGCTCATTTCCTCTTTTGTGATACCTATTTTGAAAAAAGACCGCTTCTTTGCTGCTGACAGCAACAAATCGGTAGAAAATTACTTCATCAAATTGCTGGATGGCGCGGCACTGTCCTGCGAATGGGTCAATAAACGGCTTGAGATTCTGGGATGGAAACGACTTTCCCTGTCCTATGTACTCGCGTTTTGTTTTGAACAGGAGAGCGAAGCAGGCCCGGAGTCTCTGCTTCCTATTTTGCAGTCTTTTTCCGCACCTCCTCATTGCTGCGCTTTTCTCTATAACAACATCATTGTTTGCATATACAGCTCTGCGGAGGAAATACACAACTGGGACACACAGCATCTTGCACTGAGTCAGCTGTTAGACCATTGGAATCTGGTGGCGGGAGTCAGCCGTCGGTTTGTGGAACTAAGCGAGGTGAGGGAGCACTATCTGGAAGCGGTCCATGCGTTGGAAATCGGGCGGGCGCTGGGGAGAAAACACCATTTTTACGTCTATGATTATTTTGCGATATTTCATATGTTTCAGGAGTTGCCTTCCGGTTCGGTGATGCAGTATTGCAGTCAGCGCATCAGTGATTTGGCCGAGTATGACAGCAAGCATAATACGCAGCTGTGCATCACACTTCAGGTCTATCTGGAAAACAGCCGCAGTCTTGCCCGCACCGCAGATATTCTTTATATTCATCGTAATACGGTACACTACCGGATCAATAAGTGCACAGAGCTGCTTTACAGCAGCCTGGAAGATGGAAATGAGAGCTTTTGTTTTATTCTCTCACTTCGTATTCTGGAATATGAACGTAAGCTGAGGGGAATCATTTCATCGAAACCAGGCTCACTGCCTCCCCCACATGTTGTCAAGGATGTGCCAAACGCCAAAACCACCCGTAAAACGGGCGGATCACGCTAACTGAAGCAGGGCTGACCGGCAAAGCCCCGGTTCACGAATCAATTAACCGATCTTATATCGGCCCCCTAAAGGGGGCTGTTTTTATGTTCTCTTTTTTGTACCCAAAAATGAAGTGCATCTTTCTCCATTGTCATCCATCTTTCGTCAGGGCGATTTCCCGGAGACACGTTCCGATTGATTCATATTTTCACAATTGCTCTAATGATCATTGGAATTCTTCCTGGTCATATGTTTTTATAGCACAAAAAATGATAGTCATTTCAATCCCCGGACATAAAGACTTGTCATTCGACAAATGATATTATCTAATGGTTGCAAAGAGCTTTGCTTTGCAGCATGTGGGAGAGTAGAATTTAGAAGGAGGAATTTTCTTGATTACCAATGTATTGGGTTCCGGTATCTGCGTTCTTTTAGCAATTGCGGTCTTTATCATTCTTTGCTTTAAAAATGTACATACCGGTATCGCCGCGCTGATTGCTGCGTTCATTGCGGCGTTTGGCTCTACAAACTCGCTGGCCACCTCAATATTTACCACCTTCACCTCGGGTGTTGGTTCGCTTGTTGCCCTGATGTTTATGGTCTTCACCATTTCCGGTCTGTTCGCCTATCTGATGGATTTCACAGGGTGTGCAATGTCAGTCGGCAAGACCATGGTGAAATGGCTGGGGGTTGACCGCTCTTATCTTGCGATTACCGCTACAACCGTGATTTTGCTCCTGGCGGGCATTGGCACCTATATGTTTGTCATTGTTGTACTGGCGGCTCCCCTGATGAAGGCAGCCAACCTGCCCCGCAAGGTGGGTATGATTGCGGCATTCGGCGTTTCACCTGCGGTTTCCTTCTGTCTGCCTATTGCAAATGTTCCCGCATCCCTGCCAAACAGCATTCTCGGCACGGGTGTTTTCTCTGCGCCGCTGCTCTCCATTGCCACCGCCGCCGTTGGGCTGGTGCTCTTCTTCCTCTGGATCAATCACATGGTGAAGG
>Ga0316604_10000361_pt1 | contig 59633 bp, 52 predicted proteins | sample OWC_soil_day20_C_FD_207650 | JGI IMG/M metagenome (GOLD analysis project Ga0316604, IMG submission 207650) | Wetland soil microbial communities from Old Woman Creek delta, Ohio, United States - OWC_soil_day20_CT | ecosystem: Environmental > Terrestrial > Soil > Wetlands | place: USA: Ohio...
ATGTTTAAGAAATTTATTGTTGGTTGACTGCACTTTTAAAAGTACAGCCCGCACATCTGGCTTTTTTTACCTACATTGTTTAGTTTTCAAGGAACACTTCGTTCGGTTACTAGAACCTCACTTTGGCATTTTTGCCGTTTGCGCCCCGCTTGAGGCGACTTTTATATATTAACATTACCGTTCGGCTTTGTCAATATGCTTTTTATTGGAATTTCGCTGTTATCCAGCGACAAATCGGCATCTACTTATTCTCCCAGGCCGTTTCCAGCCAAGTACCTTCAGCGTTTAAGAGCTTAACTACTGTGTTCGATATGGGAACAGGTGGATCCTCTTAGCTATCGACACCGAATATGGTTTTGTTATGACGCTTATGTAGTATACCGCATTCTCTTTTTTATGTCAACTGATTTTTGGATTTTTCACAACGTTTTTTCTTAACACTTCAATATAGTATCTTATATTCCCAATAAATATACAAGATAGATCCCACTCAGCTACATAATCACAGCAAAAACACACAATACCCGTCTTTTGGTAGCCATCGTTCTTACTATTCGCCCTATGATGGCTAATAGGATAAACAACACCACGATACAGCTACACCTTCCAGCATAAACGCTAACATAAAACCATTTATAAATGCGAATAACATACATCCTCACCCATAAAATTGTAAAAAACAACAGACTGCCTTTCAGCAGTCTGTAAAATTTAATCTCGCTGTGGTCGCATATGTGGAAATAACAACACATCTCTTATTGAGTAATTATCAGTTAACAGCATGACCATGCGATCAATGCCAATCCCTAGACCACCTGTAGGTGGCAAGCCATACTCAAGTGCAGTTACATAGTCTTCATCCATCATATGTGCTTCATCATCGCCTGAGTTACGGTCAGCAACTTGCGCCTGAAAACGTTCTTTTTGATCAATTGGGTCATTTAGTTCAGAAAAGCCATTGCCCATTTCCCGACCATAAATAAAGAATTCAAATCGATCAGTAATTTCCGGATTTTCCTTGTTACGTTTAGCCAATGGCGATATTTCTGTAGGATGTCCAATAATAAAAGTTGGCTGCATCAAATGCTCTTCCGCCACTTCTTCAAATACATTGCTTAATATTTTCCCAATGCCATCTTTTTTCTCGTATTTGACACCCAATCCATCAGCAATAGACCTCGCTTCTTCAAGGCTTTTTGGCGCAAAATCAATACCTGAAAACTTCTTAATGGCTTCAGTCATTGTCATTCTGTTCCATGGCGGTGTTAAATCAATCTCTTGCCCTTGATAAGTAATTTTCGTAGTTCCTATTACATCTAAAGCTACCTTAGAAAAAAGTTCTTCAGTCAAACGCATTACATCCTGATAATCCGCATACGCCTGGTATAGTTCTACCATCGTGAATTCAGGATTATGTTTAATGGAAATTCCTTCATTACGAAAGTTACGATTAAGCTCATATACTTTTTCAAAGCCCCCAACAATAAGACGCTTTAAATAAAGTTCTGGGGCAATGCGCATATATAGATTCATGTCCAAGGCATTGTGATGTGTAATAAATGGCCGTGCCGCAGCTCCCCCCGCAATAGGTTGTAGCATTGGTGTTTCAACCTCTAGAAAGCCTTTACTTTCAAGGTTTCGACGAATAGATTGTATAATTCGACTTCTAGTAATAAAGGTATCCCGAACTTCAGGATTTACCATCAAATCAAGGTAGCGTTGACGATACCTTGTTTCAACATCCTTCAGACCATGCCATTTATCTGGCAATGGTCTGAGCGCCTTAGCCAACATTTCAAAGCTACTAACTTTGACGCTTATTTCACCACGATTAGTGCGAAACACTTGACCTTCTACTCCAATAATGTCCCCTAGGTCTACTAGGCCAAACTCTTCATAGCCCTCATCGCCCAACACATCTTTCCTAAAATACAGTTGAACCTTTCCGGACATATCCATTATGTGGGCAAAGCTCGCTTTACCATGACCCCTAACGGCCATGATCCTTCCAGCAATACGAACTGTAGTACCCTCAAGTTGCTCAAAGTTCTCTATAACCTGAGCTGCATGATGCGTGAAGTCATATTTACGGCCAAAAGGTTCAATCCCACGCCCCTCTATTGCCGCCATCTTTTCCCGGCGTGCACGCATCAGTTCATTCATTTCCTCATTAGTTGTAACAACTTGGTCCTGACTATCAGACATAATAACTTTACTCCCCCATGCATCAAATACTAGATGCCCTTAATGTCAATAACTTCGTATTTTAATGCCCCAGCCGGGACATTAACTTCAACGATACTACCAACTTTTTGCCCCATTATCGCTTCGCCCACTGGCGATTCATTTGAAATTTTAAATTCAGTCGGATCTGCTTCAGCCGAGCCAACAATTGTATACTCTAGTTCATCACCAAATTCAAGATCTTTTAAGACTACCGTCGAACCAAGCGACACAACATCAGCACTGATCTCATCTTCATCAATCAGCTTAGCGTTCCGCAGCATTTTCTCCAGAGTTAATATTTCACCTTCAATAAACGCCTGTTCATTTTTTGCATCCTCATACTCCGAATTCTCACTGATATCACCAAACTCAATCGCCTGTTTGATTCGTTCAGCAACTTCCCTGCGCCGTACGGATTTGAGGTGGTCCAATTTTTGTTCTATTTTCTTTAGGCCTTCTGCGGTTAGAATAGTTTCTTTTTCCGGCATAATTTTGCTCCCCTTTTATCTGTTAAATTACGTCCAAGGACTCGCAATATATTATTCTAAGGCTACCAACATTGCCGCATGGACGGTATAAACAATATAAATAGTGTCAAGCGAACAACTTGACACTTTGCAGCGCAGGAGCGCCTCTCCCGCATTTAGACTAATTATAGGCATAAACCAATAGTTTGTCAACGCTTTTAGCCGACTACCTCCTTTTTGCCCTTTCGCCTAGCTATATTATCCCGAATACTTTCAATCTTTTCAGCAGTCACCGGCCGATCAAAACTACGAAATCCTGCCAACTTAAAGCCATGTTTCTCTGCTAAACTTTCAATAGTTTGAATTTGTTTTACAGTGAGCTCCCGCCCCAATGTGAAATTTTCATAGCGTTTTTCCAAAGCCAAAATCATAGTCTCAGCCATACACGCGTAGGCCGTCTGTGGAGGAAATCCAAAGTTTAGTTTAAAATCAACATTTCCAGGAACTTCGACAACTCCGCCTTCGATAACTAAAACATCATCCCGTATTTCGCTAACTTTCTTTGACACATTGCGCGGTCGAGCAACATCGCAAACCACCGCACCTGTTTTTAGATCTTCAGGCTCAATAATAATATCTACTGCACTTGTAACTGCAATAACAATATCCGCAACTCTTAGGGCTGCTTTAGTATTAGCAGTTACTTTAACTGCTAACCCCACATTACGATATATTTGTTGAGCAACTTTTTCCAGTTTAGCCTCATCTCGCGCCACAAGTGTCAGATACCGCACTTCCCGGGACAAAATCTGGGCACAAGCTGCACCAATTGAACCAGTTGCTCCAAGCACAACAACATTAGCCTGCTCCATATTAATCCCGAGAAGTTTTGCCGCCTGGCGGGTTCCTTCGAGAGCGGTCGCCACAGTGTAGCTGTTACCCGAAGTAACAGCTATATTCAGATTACGCGCTACAGTAATTCCCGCATCACCAACTACCGAAGTAAACGCCCCAAGCCCAAGTATTTTCGCGCCTAGTTTTTCAGCAACTTTGCCCGTCTTTATAATTTTATTAATTACGTATTTTTCCGGCAATTCAGTCATTTGGCGAGATGTTAGCGGACATCCGACAAACCATCCATCAACTGAATTATATTCTGACGAAACACCACTAATATCCGAAACTTTAAATGGGGGAATATACCTCATAATTCCTTCAACAAATCCATCAGGCCAGCTTTTAGTAAAAGAAAACTTCCGACTTAAATCCTTTGCTGTCAGTGGATGGACTACAAATGCGAAATTATCCATTTATATGCGCTCCCCTTTAAGTTATGATAACTTTCGTACCTGTGGACTAATGCCAATTTCATCAAGTAGCATACCATAATCTTGTGTAGACAGCTCATCAGGGCGCTTTCCAGCAAAAGCAACAAGGATTGCCTCAATAATATTAGTACCAAAAACCCGACCATCAATCGCCGGTGTTGTTGTCACTAAAGTTGCTACGCCCCTGCTCTTTAATAGCTGCTCATCCTCTTGGGTGACCGTGTTCGTAATAATAATTTTTTTAGATAACTTTTCTGGCATATATCGTCTTATAAAATGGAAATCTCCAGCAATAACATCTGCATCGTTAAAATATTGACCAAAACGGGGTTGGAATTGATTTTGTTGTTCTCCGGTTGGATAAAACATACTAATCGGCAACTTGGTTATCACCGGAGCAACTACGCTGGCAAAGCGGGCCAGACTATTTAGCGTTTTAATTGGTATTGGCAAGCCCAAACCGAATAATAGATCACCAAAAACGGTAACAGCTCCTGCATCAGTTAGGGCCTCTGCCAATCCAAACCTATCGACGGCGCAAACCACCAAGGTTTTACAACCTTTAAAATTAATATCGTGGTGTCGCTCCAAAAAACCAACTACCCTCCGCTCTAAGGTATTCTTAATGCCACTACCATCAACAAACGGTGTTATTTTTGCAACATTGGCTATTTTTGCCGATTCTTTAAAGATATACCTTTTTTTACCTGCATAAATATAAAGATCGGTTCCACCTAAACCAAAAGCATCGACTTTTCCGTCGAGTCTACGAATTAATTCAATAGCTCTTTCCTTATCTCCATCCGTACCTATCCGTTCAACGGAAAAAAGCTGACCACCAAACTCCTGCTCAGCCTTATGGTCACGTTTGGAGGACCCCAAACTAATACTGACTACTCGTTTCATATGTCCTCCCAGCTATGCATGTAGCTGTCGAATAATATCACGAATGTTATTGACATCTACATATTTGTCATCCGCCAAAGGTGATTCTCCAATCTTAACACCAATTACGTCTTTATCCAGCAAATTCCCCGCAAGATTGACTCGCATATCTGACCCAATAATAATGACACTGTCATACTTTCGTAGAACCGCCACCATTGCCATTATCTCGTTTAGTAATTCCACCCCAGACTTGTTTTGAACAAATTCCCACCGCTCCTTTTCGGACAGCAAAAAGCAGTAATCTACCCCCTCACTATGCGCCATCTGTTCCAATTCATCACAATTTTTAATTGGAAACCCCACTAAAGCAACTAGCCCACCTTTTCTAACTTCGCCCAAACCTTCAAGGCGAGATATAAAGGTGCGATCAACACCAATTTTATTAGCAACCTCTTGCTGTGATAATCCCCTAACCCTCATTCTTAGAATTTCTTCAATTTCTTGGTGAATTTTCTCGCTATTTAGAATTTTCTCGCCAATATGCAGCAGCATTTCACATCGCTCCCACATAATAATATGTGCACAAGATTGTGTACATATACATATATTAACATTTTTAATTTTAATTTTCCAGGGAAAATACCATTTTATGGTTCAATAGGGAATCTCATGATAATTTTTTTTAGTAATTCCATTTTTAACTGAGTATCATCATGGCGCATACCTTTTTTTAATCCTTCCAGTACTCTAATACCACTAGCAGTAGTGAGCCCTAAGTCACTAGTCAATTGGCTCATCGTACTGCGCCGCGCATTATCAAGCGACTCTCTAACTGATTTTCCATTAGCAACACTATCTATTAATTCCTGGGTTAAATAAAACTGTGCAAGATTGCTCATAGGATTACCGCACGCCCCCGTAGATGTCCGTCCGATAATCTCCGGCATGGCAAAACGCATACCCCACTCAACCGACTGCTTAAGTTCAGCCGTTTCTTTTGCCATTTCAGTTTGCAATGTTCGCGAGGTGCAAATTCCATATGTATGCAGCGACCTAATAATACCGTGTTCTATCGTATGCGCCTGTTCCGCGCTAACTAGACCGCCTAAATTACCCCGGATACTTACTCCGCGGCCATCTTCTAAATTCGCTCCATATATCGTAACCGGAATATCTGTTTTATCTCGGAATTCAGTAAATCCACCAGCCGGAATCCATCCCGCCCCAGAAATCGTCGGATATTCTTTACGCATAGCTTTAAGATTAATCGCTTCCAAATCAGTAGAAAAAATATTGTTACCAGCCACCCGTAAAGTGTGCCATCTGGCACAACCATGCCCCTCAAGTACTGCTAATACAGTCGCTACTTCATGTCCGGCAGAATCATAGGCCTGTTGCATCCATATATTTAATATTCTGGCGACTACACCTACCGGATATAAGCTTCCATTATCCATTATCAAAGGACAAACCAAAACATCTTGCCCCGCCTTGGCTACAACTTTATCTTCATTTACAGCGGCAAAGGCTCCCACCATTTTACCACTGTTTGGATTAGGCAAAATCCCATTTGACACAGGTAAAATCAACATCAAAATTACACCTCTGACCCAACCTAACATAATGTTTTCAATATAGTAATAAACTCTTCCTGGCTTTCAGTCTGATTGAAGCGTACCCTAATTTCTGCAGCATGCGGAAAGCCTTTTGTATACCAAGCAGCATGTCTCCGCATCTCTCGAATAGCCACATATTCACCCTTGCAGGCGACAAGCATCGCTAAATGTCTTATAACTACTTCAAGACGTTGGCACATAGACGGCGCCTGATCAAATTTACCGTTAGTAAGGTACTCTAAAATCTGGCGAAAAATCCATGGATTTCCTTGCGAGGCTCGCCCTATCATTATCCCATCGCAACCAGTATCAGTCAACATTCGCTTGGCATCCTCCGGGGTGCGGATGTCCCCATTTCCAATAACGGGAATAGATACACTGGCTTTAACAGCACGAATAATATCCCAATCCGCCTGTCCTGCATAAAATTGTTCTCTCGTCCGGCCATGGACAGCTATCGCAGCTGCCCCAGCCTGCTCTGCCAATTTAGCAAGCTCGACCGCATTCACCGAAGCGTCATTCCAACCTTTGCGGATTTTTACTGTAACCGGAACGTTAACCGCCCTAGCTACTCTTCTAATTATCTGATATGCTACTTCAGGAGTACGCATTAGGGCAGATCCCTCACCATTTTTGACAACTTTATTCGCCGGACACCCCATATTTATGTCAATGATATCTGCACCAGATTGCTCAACAATTTTAGCCGCTTCCGCCATACTGTCCGGCTCTGATCCAAAAATTTGCACAGCAATTGGTCGTTCACTTTTAGCGAATTTTAACAACTCAAGCGTATGACAGTTCTTATATATTAAACCCTTGTCGCTGATCATTTCCGAATATACCAGACTACAGCCCATTTCCTTAGCCAGGATTCTAAATGGTAAATCTGATACTCCAGCCATTGGCGCTAAAATAATCGCCGGCTCGGCTATTGTTTTCATCCCAATCTGCATTTTTTCACTCCTATCAGTTTTAACAACATGTCAATGAGAACGAGTTCTCTTATAATTAGTTTCATCAGAAATAATTATTCCTACATACACTAAAGGACTTGGCATTATACCAAGTCCCCAACCATTCGGCACTATCCTTTTAAGGCAGCATTCCGTTCATAAATAATTCTCAACCCCTCAAGCGTAAGGAACGGTTCAACTACTCCAATGGTTTTAGATTCCTGGCCAATAAGATTTGCTAGTCCGCCAGTAGCCACTACACACGCCTCACAGTCTAATTCTTCACGCATCCTCCGGACAATCTCATCTACTTGACCAACAAAGCCGAATATTATACCAGACTGCATACTTGCAATTGTATTGCGGCAAATTACCGAACGCGGTTTTACTAATTCTATTCTCGGTAACTTGGCTGCTCGCTGAAATAACGCTTCCGTTGAAATTCCTATTCCCGGCGCAATGGCTCCGCCAAGATAGTCTCCATTCTTATCAATGGCACAAAAAGTAGTAGCTGTGCCAAAGTCAACAACAATGATCGGTCCGCCATGTTTTTCATAGGCAGCAATAGCGTTGACAATTCTATCTGCGCCAACCTCGCGTGGGTTTTCATATTTTATACGGATACCAGTTTTAATGCCTGGCCCAACTACAAGCGGTTCAACCTCGAAATATCGCTGTGCCATCCGTTGAAGCGGTATTATTAGTGGCGGTACCACCGAAGATATTATTACCGCATGAATATCAGTCATTGCTATGCCTCGATGGGAAAATAAGCTATTCATTAACACGCCGTATTCATCCGCAGTTTTTTGCCGATCAGTCGATATGCGCCAATGATAAAGAAGATCTTCTTTGTCATACACTCCAAGAACAATGTTAGTATTTCCTACATCAAATACCAGTAACATATTACAGTCCTTTCTAGATTCAAAGATAGTCTAAATTAATTTTCCTATATACCATCATGCTCCATCACTATCACGGGCACGAATTGATACATCACCAGCCACCACTTTTTCTACACCATTATCGGTTTGAACAAGCAATGCTCCATCATCGTCTATGTCTAAAGCCAAGCCCGAAAAACTGCTCCCAAACCCATAGACATCTACGTTACGGCCTAAAGTCACCGACTGAGTTCGCCATTGATCAAGAATCCTTGAAAAACCATGTTCAACGGCCTCATTATACACAATTTCTAATTCGACTAACACTGCCAATAGTAGTTCCAACCTGGACACGCTTGTACCAGTTGCAAGCATCAACGATGTTGCAACCATCTGAAGTTCCGACGGAAAATCATCGTTACTAATGTTAACATTAATACCTACGCCAATTATAACATAGTTTATGACATCAACCTCTGCCGACATTTCGGTTAGAATTCCAACCAATTTTTTTCCACCAAACATAATATCATTAGGCCATTTGATGCCGCTATTAATATTGGCGACTTTCTTTATTGCCCGATTAATCGCTACAGCTGCCATCATTGTACATTTGGGCGCATCCTGCAGACGAAAGTTCGGTCTCAATACTATAGAAAACCATATGCCTTTACTATACGGAGAAAACCAATTCCGTGCAAGCCGTCCTCGCCCACCCTTTTGGGTCTCGCCAACAACAACTTGTCCTTCAGGACAACCAATAGCTGCCATCTGCTTAGCAACATCATTGGTAGATGTCTCAAATTCCGCCTGATAATAAATATTCCGACCTAACGTTTTGGTCTTAAGGTGTGCCTCAATCTCACCTGGCAATAACAAATCAGGCGACTGCCGCAACCGATAACCTAAGCGGGAATGTGCTTCAATATCGTATCCTTCACTTTTTAAAGCTTGAATATGTTTCCAAACCGCTGTTCTTGATACAGTAAATCGGCGAGAAATTTCCTCGCCTGATAAATACTGTCCTGGTATTTTGCGTATCATTTCTAATATTTCGCTACGCATACGTTATCCCCCTGCTAAAAGCTCCAAATCATGCGTCACCAAAAGCTATTTTAACCCATTTCTCCCTGTTGTTTCATATGCTCTACTAAGGCTTTTAAATCATTTATCCGGCTGACAAGTTTCATAGTCTATTCTTGCCATTCAACTTTGTTTTCTATTAATAATCGCCTATCACGTATTTCGCCAAACAGCAAAAAAATATAAAGGCCTTCCCGCATAGACAGAAAGACCCATTTACAAGTGACCCCTACCGTCTCAGTCTTTAAAAATCCAAGCGGTTTACACCCCAACTAAGTATCCACCAATTAGTGCAGTTCTTAACGATACCGCCTGTACCAGCGTATAATCACGCTTATCATAGCATGTTTCAGAATGTCGGGCAAGCCAATATATTAAACACACAATTTTCTAACTATTTATATTAATTAGTATATGTCACACTAATAAAAAGTCTGTGAAAACAAAGTTTCACAGACTTTTATAAAGCATTATTATTTTTTGAGACTGAACGTCGCCCCAACCACAGCTTAGGCACTCTGACAGCCAAAACCATCAGCGCCGCCAGCACCAACATAACCGTTGATTGAACAATTATTGGTAAACTTTGAGCCAGGTACGCCCATACCGCCAGCACGGCCCCAGCGAAAGTAATCGGCAGTCCAACATAATAACCTTTAACTTGAAAAATATTGAATTTAACTAACCGGACTAATCCGCAAAGCGGAAACACAGCTACTAAAAGGCACCCATTAATACCAATATTCACAAAATCCAAAAAATAAGCGACGGTCACCGGTGCAACGCCAAAAGAAACAAAATCAGAAAATATATCCAGTTTTCGCCCCGCACTGGCAATGTTCAAACGTCTAGCAATACGTCCATCAACACTATCAAACAACGCCGCTGCCATAATCAATAATACCGCCATTTCCCGTTGATGGAGAAAAGCTGCCATAATCGCTACAATTCCGGCAAAAAGGTTAATCACTGTCAAGATATTAGGTACCCATCTTCTCGACACATAATCACCTCTTTGATTTATTTTTCACTTTACCCAATACCTTTAGGTATTAATTATCTGCATTAAATTTTCGGCCAAAATAAGTCATCATCGCGCCGTTTCAATATAACAATCTTAGGCCCGGTAATCTCATCACCACCAGTAACCGCACTCGCAGAACTATCCGATTTCTTTTCATCTGATACATCAGTCGAAGCTTCAATACTACCTGTTTCAAGTAGGTTCGCCAATTCAGCGCCTTCAAGCGTTTCACGCTCGATCAAAGTCTTAGCTACTAAATGTAACTTATCAATATTAGTATTTAGCATTTCCATTGTCTTGGTATAAGCATCATCAATTAAATTTTTTACTTCCTTATCAATAGCTGCAGCTACCTCTTCACTATAGTTGCGGTCACGCCCAATATCCCGACCTAAAAATACCTGATCCTGCCTGCGACCAAAGGTAATCGGACCAAGAGCTTCGCTCATACCAAATTCAGTAATCATTTTTCTCACTATTTCAGTGGCCCGTTCTAAGTCATTTTGTGCTCCAGTACTTATTTCTCCAAGTACTAACGCCTCTGCCACTCGCCCACCCAACAAAGTCTTAAGCTGATCTAAAAGTTCCGACCTTGTCGCGTAATAGCGATCTTCCTTAGGCAACATTAAAGTATATCCCCCGGCCCGCCCCCGCGGTATAATCGATACTTTATGTACTGGATCGGTATGGGTCAGCATCATTCCCACTAAGGCATGCCCCGCTTCATGATACGCTGTCAGATTTTTCTCTTTATCGCTAATAACCTTGCTCTTACGTTCAGGTCCAGCCACTACCCGTTCTACTGCTTCTTCCATTTCAGCCATACCAATACGTTTTCTACCTCGTCTGGCTGCCATAAGCGCTGATTCATTTACCAAATTACTAAGATCAGCTCCGGTAAAACCAGGCGTACGCCGAGCTATAACATCAAGATCAACGTCCTTGTCTAACGGTTTATTTTTGGTATGAACTTTAAGAATTTCTAGACGTCCTTTAACATCCGGTTTATCCACTACTATCTGCCGATCAAATCGGCCTGGCCGAAGCAGAGCCGGATCAAGAATATCAGGGCGGTTAGTAGCAGCAATAATTATTATACCCTCATTAACTCCAAATCCATCCATCTCAACTAATAATTGATTAAGCGTCTGTTCCCGTTCATCATGTCCACCACCCAAGCCTGCACCACGCTGGCGTCCAACTGCGTCAATTTCATCAATAAACACAATACACGGAGCATTCTTTTTTGACTGCTCAAACAAATCCCTCACCCGTGATGCGCCTACACCGACAAACATTTCCACAAAATCGGACCCACTGATACTAAAGAATGGCACCCCAGCCTCACCAGCTACGGCTCGAGCAAGTAAAGTTTTTCCTGTCCCCGGAGGTCCAAAGAGCAATACCCCTTTAGGAATACGCGCCCCCAAATCATTGAACTTCTTCGGATGCTTAAGAAATTCAACAACCTCTTCTAATTCTTGTTTAGCCTCATCAGCTCCGGCTACATCAGAAAACGTTACTTTTATCTTTTCCTCGCTATGCAGTTTTGCCCGGCTTTTGCCAAAAGACATCACCCGGTTCCCTCCACCCTGGGTTTGCTGCATGATAAAAAACCAAACACCAATTAAAAGCAACATTGGCAATACTGAAGAAAAAATTGCTGTCCACCACGGCGGTTGCGGTGGCTGTTCTGCCTTAATATCAACTTTTTTCTCCCGCAGCAAATTAATTAACGTTGGATCATTAGGAGCCACCGAAGTAAATTCCGGACCGTCCTTTAATTTACCGCGAATCGAGTTGTCAACAATAGTGACACCCTCAACCTTTTGTTCCTCCACATACTTCAAAAACTGAGTATAACTCACCTCTTGCTTAGTTGTGGTACGAGACGAATAATATTCAATAAAAGATATTGCAATGATGATAATCAATAAATAGACACTCACATTGCGGAAAAATTTATTCAAACAGTAAACCTCCTCTCGTGGAGCTCACACGCCATTAACTGTGATATCCATAGGTCATTATCATACCATAATTTAACCAAATTTACAATCATTCCTTGTTGACTATCTTTGGTTATATCTACTTCACCCTGTATACCTTATGCAAGAATCAGGCACCATAGGCCTCCGGTTTCAAAATTCCAACAAATGGCAGATTACGATATTTTTCAGCGTAATCCAGGCCATAACCAACAACAAATTCATCAGGTATCTCAAACCCAGTATATGCTACATCAACTTCAATTTTCCGCCGGGATGGCTTATTGAGCAATGTGCAGATTTTTACACTTGCCGGATTACGAGATTTGAGGTTCTCCGTCAAGTATTGTAAGGTCAGACCACTATCAATAATATCCTCGACAATAAGTAAATGCTTGCCTTCAACACTCTCGTCTAAGTCTTTCAGTATCCGCACAACCCCACTAGAAGTGCTCCCACCCCCATAGCTTGACACTGCCATGAAATCAAGTGCGACCGGCACCTTGATCGCCAGAGCAAGATCTCCCATAAAAATTACCGCCCCGCGAAGTATGCAAATCATCAAAATTTCTTTTCCCTGATAATCGGCTGTTATTTGGGCTCCGAGTTCACGCACCCGTTGGTCAATAGCCTCTGAACTTAATAGTACCTTTTTAATATCCCCTGTCAATCGTTCCAACTCCCCTGTATATTTATGGTAACATACAAAAAACTCTTGGTTCCCTTGTCCGGCATTGCCCGCTCAGTTTGTCGATAGCCCCCTACCCAGAGTATCCCTTGACCATCGCACAATATCGGTACAGCATCACGCGCCTCACGAGGCACCTTCGCATCAATAAAAAAATCTTTCAACTTTTTGCTGCCCGGCATACCAGAAGGCCAAAAGCGATCACCCGCGTGCCTAGTCCTAACATATAATGGAGGCGTAATTTTTTGCCAATCGAAAACTGCACACTCTGGCATTTTCTTCGGCATATAACTAACTAATTGAGCCATCACTTCAATTCCAATGTCAGAAACACAAGTAATTCCAGGAAGTTTAACTTCGACCCCGGGAGGATGAATTCCTACCACCTCAACATTTAGTTTTTGATTTTTCAAGATAATAATTCCATATTTTTTACAAGCAACAAGGTCTCCTGGCAATTCAATTACCTTTCCTGTTTGACCGTCTATTCCCAATTCAACCAGTTTTTCCACATGAGAAAAGGTAATTCCTCTTAATGTTCCTCGTTTTTTTTTAATTGCTGCCCGAATGATTTCCCGTTTTAGCGCAATATGAAGCTTATTCAGTTCCCGGCAGTCTAGTTCAAGGTTAGTGCCATCATCCCGGACAACCATCCCCCAAACAGCTTCTACACAATGATTAATAAACTCCTGGTCGTCACCAACCACCGAAGCCGTTCGACATAATGTCGCTGGCAAATTAGCATTAAATTTATTTTTTAATAACGGCATTAACTCAATTCGAACATAATTACGCAAATAATCAGTAGTTAAATTAGTACTGTCTAACCTTGGAGCTAAATGCTGTTCTTGACAATATTCCTCAATTTCCTTACGGCAAATATTTAATAACGGCCTAATAACACCGTTATTAACCGGCCACATTCCCGAAAGTCCGGTTGCGCCCGTGCCACGAAGTAAATTTATCAATACCGTTTCAGCCTGATCATCCCGATGATGACCCGTAGCTATTTTTGCCCCCCCCAAAGACTGAGCCGTTTCACGCAAATAACGATACCTCAAAAATCTAGCTGCATCTTCAGGAGAGCGCCCACTTGTTGCAATAAATTGAGGAACATTAATTGTTGTCGAGTAGAGCGGTAATCCTTCCTTAGCACAAAACTCAGCAACAAATGCTGCATCTGCATCAGACTCGGCTCCACGAAACATATGATTAACATGGGCTACAGCCAATTCCAGATTATAGTCCATCGACAACGTTTGCATAATTTTTACAAGGGCTAGCGAGTCAGGCCCGCCCGAACAAGCTATTATAACTTTATCGCCAGTAACTAATAGCCCGTGCCGTTCAATCCATTTTTTAACTTTTTTTAACATTTTTATCTCGTTTCTAATTTCAAAGATTGTCATCCGAAAATGGCCCGTAGTTTTTATAATTTTCTTATTTCTATCAAAATCAACCCCTGCAATATTATACCATTAGCATAGTCTTTCCTCACACTATTTTTTTAACCAAAAAACTGTCCTTCTGGTAATCCGGACGGACAGTCTCCTTGACCATTCTTATATCCCTAAAACTTTACCAACTAACACCGTCATATCGTCCCGTCGGCAATTTTCTGCCAAGTCCAACGCTTGGCGCAATATCGCCTCAGCAATTTGCTGAGGTTCAGTAATTGTCAGACGCCGCAAAAAGTTTACTATCCAAAGTTCTTTCTCTGATCCCCGGCGATTACTATCGACAATATCAGCAATTCCATCGCTCACCATAACAATGATATCCCCTGCAGCAATCGTCCATCCAATTGTTCCAAGCTCTACTTGCTGTAAAATACCAACCGGCAACGTCGCCGATTTAACAACGGTAACCTCTCCTACCCGTTTTATAAAGCTCGGTGCAGCTCCTACCTTGATAAATTCAGCTTCCCCCCCACTTAAATCAACTACCGTCATATCAATGGTTGCAAAGCTTTCTTCCTGCTGTTTTAGCAACAATAGTGAATTTACCGTTTTTACGGCTACATCAATAGAAAAATTGGCTTTTAACAATTTTCCTAAAAAATCCACGGCAAGAGCGCTTTTTTCGGCTGCATTTGGCCCACTACCCATTCCATCGCTAAGTATAAAAGCGACTCTATCTTCACCAACTCCAGTTACCGCGCAGGTGTCACCGTTAATTGTTCCTTCCCCTTTAGCCGAACTAGCCAAACCAGCCTTCACTTTGTACCTCGCCGCCAACCGCAAACAAATTCTGCATTTTTTCCCCAGTGAAGCATTGCCGCACCGATTTTCCACGATCAGCCGTTCTTTAAGTATTCCTGAAACAAGAGGTAATACCGTATTATAACACTCTCGGTTGCCACTGCAAGGAAGCTTATCGATTTCCACCACCACTGTATTACCACTGTATTTTACTCGAACATCATCTAGTTTACAGCCAATTAAGGATGATTTCTCTAAAATAGCGGTTGTCTTTTCTTCTTGCTGCACTACTTCTTCATTTTTAATTTCACGCACTAAATTTCCAATCACCTCGGCAACTGCATGCATTTGCTCACTCATTGCCTGACGAGCATCCATAGTTTTATTTTTCCAATAGGCCTGCAAGTAATTATGACGGGCTATTGTTCGGATAACTTCGGCTAATTCCCCGGATTTTGTACAATTATCCCGTAATATCTTAGACATTTTTATACTTTTTAGATCACCTTGTTCAGCCAAAGCCAATGTATCAGTTAAAGCCTGATAAGTACGATAGAAATTTTTTTCCCAACACTCTGACCGTTTTTGACACAATACACATACTTGTTCACCAACAGCCGTCAATAATCTGGCATCCTCTTCTTCACGACTTTTTACACTTACGGTTGCAGCAATAGTCCCTGCATTATCAGCTAAACTGGTCAACATACCACCAATTTCACTTAATTTAAGCGTTGCCTCATGAATAGCACCAATATCTCTATCAGCATTTGCCTTGGACTCATATAAACTGTTTCCCCATAATTCTAAACGCCAAGCCGGAATAAAAAGAATAACCGCCGCTGCAACAGCAGCTTCTGTTAACACCAAAAACGCTTCTTCAGCCCAGCCAAAGCACAAAGCCGCCATTAAACATCCTAAAAGAAATCCAATAATTACTGCAACTTTGCCGAGAGGCTTAAATGCGCCTGCTAAAAGTCCAGCAATCGAATATAAACTTATTCCCATTACCACATTATGATTAGTTAAATCCACCACTAGCCCGATTGCCACTCCCACTGCAGCCCCAAGTCCAGCTCCACCAAAAGCCAACAACATTATTACCAGACTACCAACCATATTACGAACGCTATATCCGGCAATCGTTATTCCGCCCAATCCCGCTACCGTAACCGCGAGTACCATAACTAAACAAATTAACATCTCACTACTAACATAATTGCCTTTTGTCCGATGCGCTAAAATAGTTATCCCGGGAAGAAAAATATATACTAACACTACCCCGATTGCTGCATTAAATATTACTTTTAGCCAGTAATACAGGGTAACTTCTTGCCACAACATTGCCACTGCTTCACCTAAAATTACTATGCCAAATACCAACAGTGGTGACAACCACTGTTTTTTTTGTGTTTGTCTAGGCTTGTCCAAAAATAGAAAGCACAAAATCACCGCAATTAAGTATAACCCCCCTTGATAATAACGCCCTGTCGACAATACTCCAATAACTGCCGCTACTCCCACCATCGTGGCCCTTTCCTTTACTATCTGACTTACAGCCACAAAAAAAGCTAACCCAAATGGCCCTATTTCCCCCATAATCAAGACTCGGCTCATAAAAAATGCAATAACATCCAAGAGTAATTGTTCCGGTTGAATTGACTGTAGCAATATAAAGTAAAACTTACTACGGCTTACCGCCCAGTGCCAATTAGATGGTTTTCGCACCGACATTTCCACTGCAGAAACTACCTCATTAGGTATTGTTATTATCGTACCCTTCGGCATTATCTCACCTCCGCACAGCATATTGTATTTGTATTTTACATAAACTCATCTGCATCTACTGTCTAACTAAGTACTTCGTGTGAAAAAAAAACCGACAATGTCGGCTAATAAACAACTAAAAAAGAGCATCCAAAGATGCTCTTTAATACTTACAAGACCTAATTTATTCTGCTCTTCGTGCCGCGCCACGACCACCACGTTTAGACTCAGTATTACGTTTAAGATCGGTAAGACGCTCATCACTATCTTTTAAAAACTTGCTAAGCTTATCCTCGAAAGAAGCAGGAGGGGCAAACCGATGATGAGGACGGCGATTATCGTTGGCAGGGGGCCTTTTGGCACTTGGTTCTTGGAGTTGCTTAATCGATAACCCTATTTTGCCGCGTTCATCTACAGATAGGACTTTTACTTTAACCTTGTCCTGTTCCTTAAGAAAATCCTTTACATCGCGGACATATACGTCAGCAACTTCTGAAATATGAATAAGACCTACTTTTCCTCCCGGCAGTTCGACGAATGCACCAAAATTCGTGATGCCTGTCACAACCCCTTCCACCACACTGCCAACTTGAATGGACATACTAATCAAAATTCCTCCTTAATCTTGTTCTGCAACCATATTATACTCTTGCCGCGGAAAAGGTGTCAAGAAAGTCCACAGCAAGATACCCGAACCATCGTCATTTTCCTTCAGTAGAAATATAAGGCACTTCACCCGGCTTTACCATACCTAGCTCTTCACGTGCAATTTTTTCCAAATACGCGGGAGTCGACAAACGTTCTTTTTCTTCAATAAGACCACTATTGGTTTGCTTTAACTGTTCTAATTTAGTCTTTGTAGCCACGGTCTCATGATTAACAGCATTAAGTTCTAGCTGTTGACCTCCAAGAACATACAGACAATATCCTATAATCGCCATAAACACTATACGAAACCAATTTATATGATATGTCCTACGCGACTTCATTTTAAACACCCCATACTACCTACTGTACGATAGTATTCGCCGGATATAACGACATTCCTCTTTTCTGTCATCAATCACTTTGAAAGATTATCGTTTGCTGACCGATAACTTGATAAAATCCGTTTTATCATACGACGTACGGGTTTAATTAATTTTCTTACAACCCAAACTATAGGTGCAATCAAAACATGCAATACTACTTTTTTAACACTGCCAAGTACTTTTATAACTAGTCGCATTAACCATCTTAAAAACCTAATTACCATCTTACTAAAGAAGCGATAGTATACCGCTCCCCCTGTCACCAAGCCAATAAAAACATAAAATCTCATTTCCCCCCAATTACCTGCAATAAGCGTAAAAAATACTACCGCCGTCGACACCAGCCAGTAAATTAAATCGGTTATCGCCATAACAATCCAACGCAGGCGAAATATCCCACACATAACTCGATAAAAATCAAAGGCCAATCCCAACACCAGTCCGGCAGCAATTGTCAATAAAAAGGTTGCAGCCTGCCCGCTATCCCCCATTTACCTCCCCCCTTTTTGCCAACTAACACCACCGGCGCCAGCCATAACGTAAGACCATCTGCCGAATGACAACCGCCAGCGCAAATAAAGTTATAGCCGTTATCCACCAAACGTACCGCCGAGCCTGCTCACACTTTTTTATCCAACGCATATATAAGGCAGCAGGGCTAGCCGTCAGACTATACCAATAGGTTATTACCCTCACGACATAATCTTGGGTTTCGGCATTAGAAGGTATACCACCTTTGTCATCCACCGCTTTCGGACCAGCATTATACGCCGCTATGGCCAACACTAGATTACCATTATATCGTCTCACCAGTTGACCAAGATATGCTGTCCCTATATGAATATTTAAATCTGGATCATAATAGCATTGAAAGGCGCAGTCGCCACTATGTCTTTCTTCGCATACTTTTAATTTTGCATTAACCAGGCGCCAAGTGTCCGGCATTACTTGCATAAGTCCCAGCGCACCTGTTTTAGATAATGCTCTAGAATTAAAGGAACTTTCAGCTTTTATTACCGCAGCCACCAAGTAGCTGTCTACCCCTTCCTGTCCCGCATATTTATTTATAATACTAGCATAAGGAACATCAGTAACTTCTCGTTTATCAGCTGCAGCAATGTTAAACTGATTATATAGGGCATTTTTACAATATTCACTAATACCAGTAAAAGCACCGTACACAACCAGCTCCAACATAACTATCACCAACAAACCATACCATATTTTTATCCTACCGTATCGCAAGGCCATACGCCCCTATTTCAGCAATCTCTCCAACAGTCCCTTTTTCTGCCTGATATCATCATCATATACAATTGACTTAACGGTCCCTTCAATTATTACATTGCCTTTTTCTAAATTTAAATTTTTGATATTTAACCCTTCACCCTTAACAGTTAACACGCCTTGCTCAGTTTCCATGATAATTTCCCGTTCATCATAACTACCTAAATTATCAACACCTTCCACCGACATTTCTTCCCGATCAATGAGATTTATCTGATGGCGCCACTTGGGAGTTTTATCATCTACCGGCATGCCTTTCCCTCCCCATTCATCTGCTTGCTGATATATATTCCAAGCACTCGAAAAGTATTACGAAAAAGCAGCCGGACTTCCGGCTGCTACTGCCACCTTTTTTCAATTGTTACCCCATTAAAATAGTACGCCACTATTTCCTCCGGACTTTTTCCTTGCTGAGCTAATTTGTTAGCCCCCCATTGAGACATGCCGACACCATGACCATAACCTTTACCGCTGAACACTACAGAATCACTTGACACATCAATTTTGCTTAACAACATTGATTTTAGCTTGATACTATCAAGCGCCACTCTAAAATCAGGTCCAGGGACTTGGACGGTTTTGTTAAACACCAGTATAACCGCACGACCAGACTGCCCCTTTTGCCCGATTTCCACACTATCAATTGTGCTTACCTTTTGTCCCAGTTTTTCCAGAGCTGCTATTATATCAGCCTTAGTAAAACTAGCGGTCCAGTTTTGAACATCAGCCGGAGCCAAATCATCGGGCGATTCCACTGACCGAATATATGGCGGCTCAATATCCTGATAATTCAACCCTTCTTTTGCCGTCGTAGTAATGCCACCAGCCGAAGCATGGAACCAGGTTTTGATTGGCCGTCCTTGATAAGTTGCCACCATGCCGCGTGTCATTTCCACAGCTTTTCGAACATTATCATTGATAGCACTAGCATCATAAGCCTGAAACTCCTTAATATCTGTCGATGCTTGAGTCCCCCGATTTGGCACCCCACCTTTATTTTCGATAGCTTCCATCATAAAGGTACGGGCAATAATCGCCTGAGCCGCCAAAGCTTCAACCGGCCACTCCGGTTTCATTTCTCCGGCTACAACCCCAGCAATATATTCTTCCATTTTCATCTTTTTCTTTTCACCAGTTTTATGCATATACACTGTAACATCTGGTTCAATACCCGGAGCTTTCATTCCGGGTGTTTGCTGTGGTTTTTGCTGCGGCGTCTGAAACAACGAACACCCGCTGATAACAGCTTGTGCCACCACCAATACAAAAATCAAAACAAGATACCATTTTTTGCGCATAATACGCCTCCCTTCGTTGGGTTTAGTATGACACCAAATAAATAGTTCATACTTACTTAAAGCAATGCGAGGATTCTTTTTCGACTGAAAAAGAATCCTCGCTACGACTTACTCTATGATACCTTTTTGTTCTCGATAAAGTTCAGGTAAGAAAGCTGCCAGGTTGGTATATTCAAACACATTATGCATTGCCAACCCCTTCGGTGCCATTTCCGGAATTTTAATTCCCGGAGGAAGTAATAACTTTGGCTTTTTATCGACAAAATGATAACCAATCCAAAACCGGGTTCTAAACTCTACACCCCCTGGTATTTCTCGAACAAAATGGCACATAACAGCCGGGGCCTTAGGCGTTCCCGCCGGAGCATTTAATGGTGAACTTACACCATTCGCCGCCACTAACGTCCCAACATTAGGCGCCTTAAACCGTTTCATATCAAACCCCATATTCTCTGGTGTCTGAAAGCTTATAAAAATATCTTCCTTACCAGCGCCGACATCTTCCACAACATGATGAGTCAAACCTTGAAACTTTTGCTCAACCGGACGTTCGGGGTCCAGAATTTTCTTACGCGCATCAGCATCAACAGCCGCACTGTAATGTCCCGCCGGCCACCAAATTTTATAGCGTAAATCTTCCAAGGCATGCCAGGCAAACCACCAATTAATCATCTCAACGGTTACACCAGGCATTTTAGTATGGTTCGCCGCAAACGCCGCGCCATTCGGTAAGATACACCAGCCAGCTTCGACCTCCATATAGCCTGGATTTAGCAAATCATTAATATTTTCCGGTAACAAAGCTTGATCGGAGTCAATTGGCTTGTCCATTTTTGTCAGCAAACCGGCATCAGGTATCGCTGGCTCACGATAAAAATATTTAGCATATGGTTTAAGTTTTTCTTCAGCCGTTAATTGATTTTCCAACTTAATTCCCCCTCTATTTAGATATTATCTTTTTAAGGCTCTTTTTGTGACTATTAGAGAATTGACATTGCTGCAACAAAGCCTTCACGAAGAGCTTCATATACCTTAGCTGCACGTACACAATCACCAATTTCATATACTGGCACGCCTACAGCAGCAGTCCTCAAACTTTCGGCTGTTGCCTTATTCGCCTGCATGCCTAAGGCATAAATCACAGTATCTGCCACCATAAACTCTTCTTTACCAGTTCTATCAACTACTGTCACCCCATTAGGTGCGATAGCAGTACATTTCACACTGGTCCTATAATGTAACATTTTATCCATTTCATGTACCAACGCCAACCGATGCATCGGATAGCAATCCGGTGCCACCTTGTCGCCCATTTCAATAATCGTTACATTTCTCCCATGTTCTGCAAGATGGAGCCCGACTTCACAACCGACTAGGCCACCACCTACCATTATAACCCTTTGGCCTACTTTGTTTAAATCGTCATAGACTTGCAACGCCTTTATTGCATTTTCTATTCCATTAATGGCTGGCATTATTGGTGCTGAACCTACCGCTAAAATCACCGCGTCTGCGCCAAAGGACCGAATATCTACTGTTGTAACTTCTTTGCCAAATACAACCTTAATATCGCGTTTGTTGACCCGCCGCACCAACAAATCCTTAAATGCACGTAGATCATCTTTATGTGCATCAGTGTCAGTAAACTTCAACAAACCACCTAACGAGTCCGACTTTTCCACTAAAGTTACCTTATGTCCGCGATCAGCGGCAACAATTGCTGCCTCCATACCAGCAATACCGCCACCAATTACTAATACGTTTCTTGAGCCGCTTGGCTTACTATTTAATACATTTGTATCATAATAAAAGGCCTCAGGATTCACAGTACAACCAAACAAAGAAGCAAGATCATCAATATTATCCTCTAATGGCCCAGGGAAGCATTTATAACACCGTAGGCAAGGAGTAATATCCTCTGCATTGCCAGCTTCCGCTTTATTAGCAAACTCTGAATCAGCAGTTAACTGTCTAGCCAAGGCTACAAAGTCACATTTCCCTTCAAGAATAAGCTTTTCGGCTAACTCTGGCGAATTTATTCCGCCAACTACGGCTACAGGTATTGAAACTGCTTTCTTAATTGCTTCTGACATTTCAGCATTTAAGCCGTGTGGTTCAAACATAGAAGAAAACTGTCCGCTTAAAATTGGATTACGGTAGAGACCAACTGAAACATGTATAATGTCTGCAAACTCTTCAACCATTTTACAAAATTCCGTTACCTCTTCAATTCCCATACCATTCTCAATCCGTTCATCGCCACTGACGCGAATTTCAACTATAAAATCCTTTCCCATCGCATCTCTAACACTTTTAATCAATTGAATAGGAAACTTTGCTCTATTTGCTAATGAACCGCCATATTCATCAGTACGCGCATTAGTCCGGGAAGATAAAAACTGATGTATTAGCCACCCATGTCCGGCATGAATCATAACCCCATCAAATCCGGCTGCTTTCATAAACTTTGCACTAATAACAAAGTTAGCAATAACCTTCTGCATCAAGACTTCATCCATTGCCTGGACTTCAACACCGTCTTCCCGCACATACCCCATCGGACCAATAGGATTTTTCAACCCTGGAATAAATAATTTTGACTCCCCACAATGACATAATTCAATTAAAGCCATACCGCCATTACTCTTGATATTATCTACTACCTTTTTCAATTTGCCAAAAGCTGGATCATTATAATCAGTATAGTCGATTGGCGGAAACGGTTCCCGATTCGCATATTCAAAATCTACCGGAGTTTCTCCGATCGTGACTTGAGCATATCCGCCCTTAGCCCGAGCTTCAAACGCCTGAAAAAACATCGGTGATAGCGGTGGAAAAGTTGCAAACGTTCCACAATAAATAGGCGCAGCAATAATTCTGTTTTTATAAGTATGGGTCCCTACATTGATTGACGAAAATAAATTTGGAAATTTCCTACTCATAAGTTTTCTCCAGTCAGCTTTGATTTAAAGTTCTACAGCAGTATCAAACCCAGCATGAACAGCAGTATACACATTACCAACCTGTTTACAATCACCAATAATATACACTTCGGTTTCAGGTATCAGATGTCTTAGTTCAGCAACTTTTTCGCGGCGCGGTCTCATTCCCAAAGCCAAAGCTATCGTATCTGCCTCAATTTCTTTCCATTGGAATTTGGAATTAATTGTTTTTATCCCCTTATCGGTAACCTCCTCCAGTTTGGTATTAGTTACAATACGAACTTTATGCTGTGCTAATAATGATTGTAAAGAAAACCTATTAATAAGGGACGACCCATTCAGTAACGCTTCCGGCCCTTGCATCTCTACCAGTGTTACTTCCTTGCCTTCCATCGCCAGCGCCAACGCAGATTCTGCCCCAGTCAGCCCGCCGCCAATAACAATAACCTTTTTACCAACCTCAACTCGTCCACAGTCTACATCGCCAGCCCAATGTACATGTTTCTTATCAATGCCAGGAACATTCGGAATAAACGGAGTTGCACCAACCGCAATAATTAATGCATCAGGCTGTTCCTGTTTGATTTTGTCCGCCGTCACTTCAGTATTTAGTTTTATAGAAGCTCCACATTTCAAAGTTTGAGCAACAATCCATTCTAAATAGTTTTTAAGATCTTTTTTAAATGCAAGGTCAGTAGCATGACACAATGTTCCACCTAATTTAGCTTCTTTCTCATAAAGAATTACCTCATGTCCCCGCTCTACCGCAGTAAGTGCCGCCTGCATTCCAGCAGGCCCACCCCCAACAATAATCACCTTTTTCTTAACCTCAGCCTTAGGAATTTTACCGCCAAGATAATCAGTCTCACGGCCATTAATAGGATTCACCGCACAATGAGTCTTTTTGAAAAATGCCGACCGGCCGCAGCAGGTATTACAACGCACGCAGGGTCGAACATCTTCTATTTTGCCAAGGACGGTTTTTCTCATAAATTCCGGGTCAGCCACAAAGGGTCGGGCCATTGCCACAAAGTCAACCAAACCACGAGAAAGAATCTCTTCGGCATTATCTAAGGTCATAACCGAGCCAACCGCAGTTACATACAAATCATTTCCTACCGCTTGTTTTATTTCTTCAGCATAATGTATATTGGGCATATATGGAATATACAGTGGCTGAATCATACGTTGAATGGTAAATGGATTAGGCAGCATACCTACCGAAACATGCAGAATATCAATTTTATCTTTTATCATTTTTACAAACCGAATTACTTCTTCAAGATGCATGCCTTCCTCAACCAATTCATCAGCACTAATCCGGTATTCAATAATAAAATCTTCTCCAACTCTTCGCCTAACAGCTTCTAATAGTTCAATACAAAACCGCGCTCTATTTTCAAAACTACCACCATACCGATCCACCCGTTTATTTACATAAGGCGATAAAAATTGTCCCGGTAACATACCGTGCGCCCCATGAATCATAACCATTTTAAACCCGCTGTCTTTGCAACGCCCTACCGCCTCAGCATAATCATGAATGGTTTTGTTGATAAGCGGAATACTCATTTCTTCCACTTCTGCTGGTGTTTTACCCTGTAGCTTAGAAAAATACTCATCAATTTCAGCCGGTTTTGGCGTTGAGCTAACAGGCTTTAACCCCTTACTAGCCAGATTGATTGAGTTGGAGAATCGGCCGCCGTGGTTTAATTCCACCGAAATAACTGCACCATATCGCTGTATTTCATCAGCTAATTGATCCAGGCCCATCTTTACATTATCATCGCCCAAATTGATTTGGCCTTCATGATCCATGGCATGCGTCCAATTTACTGCGGAATCTCCTACTGTAACAATTGCGGCCCCTCCTTTGGCAAAGGGTCGGTAAAATTCAATAAGTTCTTTGGTTACCCAGCCTTCCGGCGTAGCCATACAGGGAACCATCGGAGCCAGTTGTATTCTGTTTTTAAACTCTACCCCTTTAATGACGATGGGAGAAAAGACATTTTTGTATTTGTTCACTCGTTAACACCCTTTCAGAACATTTTAGTATGTTAATTTAATCACTAACTTTATAATAGTCTGAAAAGTCCAGCAAGTAAAACATCAAAAAGCAACTTGAATCAGAATGTTTTTCTTCTGATTCAAGTTGCTTCATACCACTAACCAAACTATAATTAAGGTGTGCTAGCATAAACTTTTCTTAATGGAGGATACTCATGTATTCCCGTCAACTCGATTATTTTATTTCCGTTGCCGAATATTTAAGTTTTACCAAAGCAGCTCAACACCATTTCATGGCCCAAACAGCCATGAGCCAGCAAATTCGCGTACTAGAAAATAAAATTGGTGTCGACCTTTTTATTCGTAACAACCGTTCAGTCCAGCTAACACCGGCGGGCAGAATATTTCTCCAGGAAACTAAACGGATTATCGCAATTTCTGAAGAAGCCATAAAGAAAGCACAGCTTGCCGCTTCCGGCTTTGTCGGAAGTCTCAAAATCGGTTTTTTAGGCCCGAACGAAAAAAGGTTTTTACCTGATCTTATAAAAAATTTCCGACATGACTACCCCAACATTATTTTATCGTTTAAGCAAGGCAACGCCGAAACGATCCGCAGCGATTTAGAACATGGTCTACTAGACATCGCCTTTACCATGGCCTTTGATCTTGACCAAACACCAGGATTAGTATGGGAAACGCTTTATTGCGACCCTATATGCGTTATTTTGCATCGCGACCATCCCTTAGCCAACGAGACTAAAATCTCGCCTTCAGCCTTGGCCCATGAACCGTTTGTAGCAATGGAGCATCGTGAATATCCCGGCGCGGTAGAACGTATGATCCAATTTTGTATAGCCAGAGGCTTTACCCCAAACATTGTCAGCACCAATACCTACCTGGAAACTGTATTATTAATGGTAGAAGCCGGCATCGGGGTCACCCTGCTCCCCAGGTTTTTTGATTCTTATACTAACGACAACATACGATTCATTGATCTTGCCGGTGATCCAGACTATGTATACTCGGTAGCCTGTTGGAAAAAAAACTATTGTAATCCTTCAATCCCAATCTTTCTTAAAGAACTTGGTATACCAGTCGAAACCACAACTCCTGCTTCGACAAAAAACAAACCAAAAGAGAGGTAAACGTCTATAGCAAAAGCTGCCAGCGTTTACCTCTCTTTATTCAAATTATGTTTAGTAGTTCTTAATTTAGCTTTATGACACTATACAACTTACAGGAAATAATGCGTAGCATTAATAAAGTAAACCCAAATACCCAACAAAATAGTATATATCAGACAATACCCTACCGTAGCTCGTAAAATATTTCCTTCAGTACCCGCCTGGCCAGTCGCCGAAGTAGCAATAGCAATACTCTGCGGAGAAATCATTTTACCGGCAGTAGCACCAGTTGTATTTGCTGCCGTTATCCACACAGGATCTGCCCCAATTTGAACCGCAGTCTGCTTTTGCAGCGCACCAAACAATACATTGGAATTGGTATCACTTCCTGTTACGAAAGTACCTAACGCCCCTATTATTGGCGCAATAAACGGATAAAAACGCCCTGTACTCTGAGCTAAGGCTACAGCAATATCGGCCACCATTCCTGCATAACCCATCACTTTAGCTAATGCAACAATTGACACTACTGTAATTGTTGTTTTCTGCAACTGAACGCATGTTTTTTTGAATATTCCTATAATATCACAAACTGAAGCCCCCTGAATTACGCCTCCAATAAGTGCGCCAATCATAATTAGCGTACCTGGCGTCAATATCCAGGCTATTGATATTGGCTTTCCTCCAGGGCCATTATAAATGCTAAATGAAGTCTGGAACGCTCCTAGCAGCTTGCTCAAGCCGGGAAAAACAGTACTGTTCGTCCCTAGAATTAAAACAAATAATAAAATATATGGTGACCAAGCTACACACTGCTCTTTAAAAGAGGTCTTAGCTACACAATTGGTTTTAGAAGCCATTATCTCGTTTGGAAATCGCCAGTCCTTCTTGGGAGGAGAGAGTTTATTCCATAGTACAATGCCAAGCATTGATACCACAGATCCAACAATAGCTGTCAATTCCGGTCCCATAAGTGCCGCAATTAAAAGTTGAGGTACCGCAAAGAAAATTCCGGCTACAAAAGCCATGCCCACTACACCTTTAAGACCGGCTAAACTTTTGGTCATGATCCAAATTAATGCTAAAGGTATAACAATTACAAACGGCGTCAATTGAATCGCAGTATCTAAAGTAAGTTTTATCAGATTAACGTCAGCGACTTTAGCCAATGTAACTACAGGAATCCCCACCGCACCAAATGCGACTGGTACAGTGTTAGCAATAAGACAAAGAACAGCCGCAAAAAACGGATTAAAACCCAAACTAATCAAAATTGCCGCGGGAATAGCGACAGCCGTTCCAAACCCTGCAGCCGCCTCTAAAAATCCACCAAATCCCCATGCAATAAGTAATGCTTGTACTCGGCGATCACTTGAAAAATTAGCCATTACCCCTTTTATTTTATCCATTGCTCCGGTTTTAAGAGTTACATTATAAGTAAAAATTGCCGCAAAAATAACCCATAGAATCGGCCAGATCGCTAAAACAGCACCATCAATGGCCCCCTTAATAACTAAATCTACCGGCATTTTCCAACCAACTACAGCTAAAGCCATACTAATAAGCATTCCAATTACGCATGATCTATGAGCAGCCATTTTCCAAATACCTAAGCTAATTAATAACCACAGTAAGGGAATAAACGCAATAACCGCTGATAAAACAATACCAAAAGGGTGCTCTACTATATTCCACATAATAAGAATCACCTCTCCACTCATTTTACATAGCTCTTAATAAACTCGATATGTTCAAGCATTGCCTGGCGAGCTTCCAGCGGATTTCGTCTAGCTATATGTTGATATATTTGCCTATGTTGTCCTAATAATAACTCAATATTAGCTGGCTCATAAATTATTTTCGATCTCATATTCTTTATATTAAAATTTAAAGTTTCAGAAATCGCGGAATAGAGGTAATATAGCAACACATTACCGCTCGCCTTGGCAACAGTAAAATGAAATATCCGATCAACCTTAGTACTAAAATTTTCATCAATACTATTCTGCTCAAACTCAGAGATACATTCTCTAAGTAAATTAATATCCTTCTCACTTGCGGATTGCGCTGCCAAAAAGGCACACTCCGCTTCCAATATCCGTCTTAAATCAATAAGCTGAGATTCAGCATTATCTTCCAACATGAAAAGGATGGACAATGGTTCAACTGAGGCATTCCTCAACGGTTCATTACTAACGAACGACCCCTCGCCTTGCCTGCTGTCTAAAATGCCCAGCAGTTCTAAGGCACTGAAGGCTTCTCGAATAGAATTACGACTTACCCCAAGCTGAACCGCTAAAGTTCTTTCAGCTGGCAGCTTATCGCCCTTTTTCAGTTGTCCGCAATAAATCATCTGCTTTACTTGCTGGATAACCTTTTGATACATTTTTTCCTTCTGAATCGGTTTAAAATCCAATTTTTAACGCTCCTCGATAAGATTATGATTACCACTATTATATAGTACAGCCCTCAAGCCGGTAACCCCTTAACTTTAACGAGGCTCATCGCGTGAACATTATTACTAACAATCAAAACTAATTACTTTTCCTGGATTCATAATTAGATTTGGATCCAATGCCATTTTTACAGCCTTCATCATTTTGATTTCAGTGGGATTACCGTACTTTTCCAATGCGGCTACCCGTTTATACCCAATTCCGTGTTCACCGGATAATTTACCGTTTATTCCATAAACCATCGCATAAATTTCTGATTGTACAGCTGGCAAAATTTCTTCCCACTCTTTATCACTATGCTGATCTTTAAGAATATTAGCGTGAATATTTCCATCTCCCGCATGACCGCAGCAATGGATTGCAACATTATACTTTTTACTCAGATCTTCAATATATCTAACAGTTTCCGGAATCTTATTAATTGGAACAACAATATCCTCCATGGAAAATACCAAACTTCTTGCTCGATCCGCTTCAGCGTAAGCTTTTCTTGCCTTCCAGATAACCGTCGGGTCAGCAACTAAAACTTCTACTGCCCCCATTTCAGTCGCTATTTCATCAATAAGAACGCACTGATCTTCTAAAACTTCTTCATTATCACCGGCAATTTGTACGATAATGTAATAGCCGTCAGCACTATGCGGTAATTTTTCTCTTAAAAAACCTTCCACACACTGGATTGTTGCATTATCCATAAACTCGACGCAAACTGGAGAAACCCCTATGCCCATCAGCTTAGGAGCCAAAGCAATTGCCGAATCAAGGTCCTTAAAAATAGCAAGCAAATCCATCGTATGCTTTGGCAATGCAACAATTTTAAGGTAAATCTTGGTAACAATTCCAAGTGTCCCTTCAGAACCAATCACTAAATTCATTAAACTATAGCCTGATGCATCCTTTTTTAATTTACCGCCAAGAGTAATTATTTCCCCACTAGGTGTTACCATCTCCAAACCAGCAATCTGGTTACGAGTAACACCATATTTTACAGCCTTATTCCCACCAGCGTTTGTTGCTACATTGCCACCAATAAAAGAGCTGTCACCACTACATGGATCACCAGCATATAAGAACCCCTTCTCATTTGCTTCCTTTTGAACAGACTCTGTTGTTACTCCTGGTTCAGTGATCATTATCATATTCTCGGTATCTATCTCCAAAATACGGTTCATTCTTTCTAGCGATACTACAATCCCACCTTTAAACGGCACTGCCGCACAGGCTAGGCCAGTCCCTGCTCCGCGAGGTACTATTGGTATAAGATAACTATTTGCCAACTTGATAATTTCAGCAACCTCTTCAGCATTTACTGGCAATACAACAACCTCTGGCATCTTAATATACCGTGGATCAGTTACTTCATCATGAGAGTACGTCTCTAATTTATCACTATCCGTATAGACATATTTATCCCCAATAATTGCTTTTAGTTTGTCCACGACCTCCGAAGTAACCGCATTATAATTTGTCATTTTAATACCTTCCCTCTTTTTATTGTCTAACACATACCGACTGCTATTGGAGATTAAGCTGTAAGTTTTTTTAAAAATAGTGGTAGGGCCACCCTACCACTATTTTAATGTACATCTTTTTATCTAATCTGTCTATATATTTTTCCAATTTTAGTCTGCCTTTATTAAATCATTTTAACCAATCTAACAATTAATACTCATATAAAAAATAGGGAGTAGGATTATATCTTTCAAATGAAATTCAAATAATGTTTTTCGATTTACAATCAAGGAGAAGTCTAAAAAAGGTGGTGCAAGATCGCTATGGTATCACTTGTCAACATACTTAATTCGTCTCAACAAAAAAAATTACATAGTTTCAATGATCCATTGTCAATAACAGAGCCCCCAGCTGCTGAACCACAATCCACACCAAGTTCTACAGTTAATATTTCTAAAGATGCACTCAAACGTGGCGGCAATGTTAAACCTAAACCAAGTCAGCCAACCGAAGGTAAAGCCGTACTTCAAAGTGCTGAAAAAGCTTTAACCGGCATTTATTATCGGCTGTTAATTGGCAAAGAGTTAGCTACTAGAGCAACAAAGACTAAAAACGTGAAAAAGCAAGAGAATATTCAAAAACAGATAACCAGGCTTAACTCTGAAATAAATCATATTAGCGCTTCTGCTAAGTATAAAAATATTAGTCTTTTCTGCGATTCATCTACCGCAACTAAAGATGACCGTGACATTATCAAAGCTTTAAAAAGTGATTGGCTGGAATCAGCCGAAAATGTTATTCGCGACCGGTATGGCTTAACTGGTGATGGTGCCAGTATGAACGTAGTTCTAGACGAAGGTCATGAACCTTATCTGGCAGCAGTAATGTTTGACTATGACGGACAAGGAAAGGCCATTGACCAATCTCTACATATTGGCGTAGAAAGTTCCGTTCCCGCTACTTTGCCGAACGGCGGCGAAGGTCCATATTATGATGATCGAACTGTAACTCACGAAATGGTCCATGCTATTATGGGCCGCTCAATGAATTTTGCCTCAATGCCTATCTGGTTCCAAGAAGGAGCCGCCGAATTTATTCATGGCGCTAACGAACGCGTAGTTGGGGATTTAGCCTACATAGGTGGCGGCATGAATGGCGCAATAAAACTCCAGGACGACATTGGCAACGGCACAGATAAAAGCTGGGTTAGTGACAGTGAACATTATTCTGCTGGGTTCATGGCTGTGCGCTATTTGCACGAACAAATTAAAGCAGCCGGACATAGCGGTGGAATCAAAGATTTATTTACCGAATTAAAAAATAATCCTACCGAGACCTTTGACCAAGGCTTACAACGTGTTGCCAACTACAGACATGGTGTTAAGTCGTTTATTCGAGATTATAACCACCGTAATAACGGTGCAAAATTCATTCATAGCCGCGATGTAGCCGGAGATTTTCAAAAATCCCGTCAAGGCGGCGATACCGGCGGTATCGGCGGTGCTAACGCAGATAAAGGCCCAATTCAAACGGCTGAGTCTGTAATACCTGATATTAATCATCCTACCGATGCACCTTTAAGAAGTTATAAATTAACTTGGCCTACTTACCAAAAAAACGCCATAAAAAACATTCAACTAAATTCCAACAATGTAAAACCACTATATTACAACATTTTTAAGGTTGACGCTAAAGCAATTGGCACTAGCGGCGTAAATGTTTTAAAAGACCCTAATGAGGCAATTTCCAGTTATAATAATGCCTTATCCTATATTACCAAAGAACTAAACCATGTAGGAAATTTAAAGAATAAACTTAAAGCGGCTACAGCCGCCACGCCGTCAGCAACAACCACTATTCCAGTCACTGCCAATATTTCAGACGTCGGCACTGCCAAAAAAGCGGCTGCAACAATAAAAGCAAGCTTAAATCAAACGGAACTTCCTGCCCAAGCTAATTTCAAACCGGACCGAGTGTTGCAACTTTTATAATTATAAACTAGAACAGCGTGGTTCCCAGGCTCGATGGCCTATGAACCACGCTGTTTTAGTATTTTTATCAGGTGAGCTTAGCCACCGAGTTGAGTATTTAATCCATAAGACTCAAATAATGCTTTTATTTTTTCCTGGCGTTCCTGTGGAATCGGCTGAACATTAAGTAAGTACTCTTTCCCCAGTTGTTCATATTTTACTTTACCATATTCATGAACCGCCATAATATCTACTCTGCGCACTGATTTTAACGAAGATAAAAGTTCGGCAATAGCGCGAAGTTCTTCTTCCGCGTCGTTATAACCAGGTATAACCGGTACCCTTATTATTATTGCCTTTCCCATAGCAGCTAAATGCTTAAGGTTTTTTAGAATAATTTGATTTGATACCCCAGTATTTTTCAAATGTTTTTGATCATTAATACCTTTGACATCAAACAACAGTAAGTCCGCTTCTTCAAGCGCTTTTATGCCGTCCGACGAAGTAACATAGCCGCATGTATCAATAGCTGTGTGAATATAATTTTCTTTACACTTTCGAACAAGTTCAAGCGTAAATTCCGGATACCAAGTAGCTTCTCCACCACCGATGGTAACCCCGCCGCCCGACGAAGCATAAAAAAGTTCATCCTTTTTTAACACCGCAAAAAGCTCATCTACCGTGTAGTTCTCGCCGAATTTTTCTAGCGCTCCAGTATAACAGACGTCAAGACATTCCATGCAATTTGTACACAGCTTTCGGTCAATAATTAGGTTTACTTCCGGCTCCATCGTCACCTTAATTGCTCCGACCGGACAGACCTCTACACAATTTCCACATCCATTACATTTTCCTGCAGTTACCTTAAGTTCAGGATTAAACGCCTGCCCCTCAGGATTACAACACCATATACATTTTAGCGGGCATCCCTTAAGAAACACAGTCGTTCTGATACCAAAGCCATCAACAAACGATCCATGGATGATGTGAAATACCGGCGCTTTTAATTTATTCATTCGCGCACCTCTTTTCTACAACTCCTCAAACTCAACTCTAGCAATAATATCATTTTGGAGTTCCGGACTAAGTTCGACATAGTAAGCACTATACGTTGCTACTCTGACCAACAGATCTTTATATTGTTCAGGATTAGCCTGAGCCGCTCTTAGTGTATCATTGCTAATAAAGTTAAATTGAACAAGATTCCCGCCTGTTTCGCAGAAAGTTCTAAGCAGTGAAACAAATTTACGCATTTTCGTTTCATCTTTAACAGCGTCAGCCCCAAAACGCATATTTAAGATCGAGCCATGAGTCAATTTTATCTGATCCAATTTTGCTACCGAGCGCATAGTCGTGGTCGGACCAGTCACATTCCGCCCCTGGTGCGGTGAAATTCCACCTTCCGCCAACGGCTCACGCGCTTTTCTACCATCCGGCAAAGCGCCAATTGCCCAGCCTAACGGTATATTACCGGTCATTGTAAGACAAGCGGTTGCACTTTTTATCCCGGCAAACGTTGGCTGGTTATCCTCAACATCACAAGCATACGCCAATGCCTCACGGGTTATTAAATCAACATAATCATCATCATTACCGAACTTCGGAGCACTTTGCAGAATATGACGAACATCTTCTGCCCCTTCAAAATCATTATTTAAAGCGTCAATCAATTGATCCATTGTAATTTTCTTATCATCAAATACAGCTTTTTTCACGGCTGCTAAGGAATCACCAACATTAGGCGCACCGATAAACGCTGTTGTATGAGTTGCATAAGGAACGGTTCCGCCCCAATTAATGTCAAGCCCTTTTTCAATACAGCCTTTATATAATCCGGATAATAACGGACACGGGGTTTGCGAATAAAGTTGCAGATCCACATTTTTATAAGCAAAACTAACTTGCATCAACGTCTCAACTTGTTTCTTATAGGCATTCATTACATCATCAAACGATGTAAATTTCCGCGGATCACCTGTTTGAGGCCCAAGTTGCTCGCCGGTCAAACGAGACACACCATTATTCAGGGCTAATTCCACCATCAACGCCAAGTTGAATGATACCCCGCCAATATCATGCGATATAGCCGGAACCGTAGGATTGTGGCAACCAGTAGAAATATAGTCACGTGCATAATCGATTGGAATACCATTATACAGCAACGACTGAATCGTGGTTTCATCACTAACAAATTTAAGTTTTCCCCTTAATTGTTTAGCAGTTTCACAAGCTTTTATTAAAAATCCTTCCGGTGTAAGTTTGTTAACTCGAACTACAATATCTTCAGCATTCAACCCAATTTCTCTTTCGGCGTCAAGTAAGAGATAAGACATTTCATTAACCGCATCTTTGCCATTTCGATCTACGCCGCCTATCGTTAGCCCTTGCATTACCGGATAACCGCCCATAAATGTAGCCACAATCCCGCCTGCTACATTGACAACCGCATTCATTTTTATAAGCAATAGGCATAGCAATTCATGTGCTTTTTCCTTATTAATTTTACCTGCCGCCAAATCTCGTTTATAATATGGATTGAAGAGTTGATCCGCCCGGCCAAGGGTCATCCCGGCACCCCAGCCCTCATTCATAAGTATCATAAAAATTAACCACGCCGATTGTGCCGCTTCATGAAAATCGCGTGCCGGCTTAGCCGGTATCCAACTGCACATGTCCGCAATTTTCTCCAGCTCTGCTTTTCTTGTCGGTTCAGACTCATTTTTCGCCATCGTCAACGCTAAGTCAGCATACCGCTTCGCAAACATCCTAACTGCTTCAAAAGAAATTTTTATGCCATGATAAAAATGGTACTTATCGATCTCTCCTACTTTAGCCAAATCTACCTTTGATAAGGCTTCATCTACTTGTTTCTCAATTTCGTCAAGGCCCTTTGTTAATATACTTTCATAATCTGCCGCAACATGGGCAAAGTGATGTCCATTTTCACTAAAGCCCATCGAGGTTTGAATAATATGATTAAGTTTTTGTAATTCTTGGGGTACAGTAGCCACCAGCTGATCATACAGCGATTTACCTTTCCAATAGGGAAGACATTCTTTGAGTTTGACCTTCTCTTCTTCTGTCAAAGGTGCATACTTATCCCATTCCCGTGTGGAAAAAGTTTCCATTTCGTCCAACGCCCATTTCCACTGTATCTCAGGTAACAGCGCAGCCCCGCGTATTTTACTTGTAGGCCAACCAGCAATTAATTCGCCATCCTCAATACGAATCGTCATCTTTTCCAATATTTTTTTCAGAGCTTTTGCTCTTCTAATTACATAAGGCTCTCCTTCCGTCTCTTTATATGATTCTGTCATATAATAAGCTCTTTCAGTACATATCTCCGGTGTTGTTACCATTCTTTCCCGTAACTTTTTAATTCTTTCCTTTGCATCCATGTTCATCGCTCCTATCAAATTTATTATTTTATTGTGCTACTAAGTAAAATTAGTATTTAATTATCAATTTCGTTGTTATATAATTCATAATTTACTATACTCTTAGTATAAGCAAAATATAAGTATCTGAATAATTGATTGTAAGCATTACCATTATAGATTTTTTTTATCTTAACATTTGCTTATTATAATTAAACTACACCTTGGAGGTGTTCTTATCGATATACGACAACTACGATACTTTATAGCTATAACCGAAACTAATAATTTTACTTTAGCATCGAAAAATCTCTTTATAACCCAACCAACACTTAGTCACCAGATTGCCGAACTAGAACGCCAAATCGGCGTTAAGTTATTAGTACGAAATCGCCATTCCGTACAATTAACTCACGCCGGAGCTGCCCTTTTGAAAGAGGCGAAGGAGATAGTCACTAAAGCGGATGAAGCGGTAAAAATTACCCGTCAAGCCGAAGCCGGAACCATTGGAAATATAAAAATAGGTTTTTTAGGAGCTTCAGAACGACGCTTTTTACCACAATTAATTGCTAACTTTCGCAAACGCTATCCTAAAATTTCCATATCCCTAAATCATTTCGACTCATTCACTACTTTAGATAGAAACACCTTAGACGGAGCTATTGACTTAGCCATTACTTTAAAAAGTACAGCGGAGTCCCTTACTACTATGAATTGGAAGGTAGTTTATACTGTTCCTCTGTCCCTGGTCTTTTCTGATAATCATCCTTTAGCAGATCAAATTCCTAATAATCTTGCAGTATTAGACCACGAAGCTTTTTTTTATGTCACGCAAGACCGTGGCTTAGCTCATACCCTAGAAGTTTGTACCAGACGTAATATTCATCCCACAATCAACTTAGTCCCCCATATTCAATCCGTACTAATGTCCGTAGAAGCGGGAGAAGGATTTTCAATTTTACCTAGATCCGTACCCGAAACTTATGCCAGCCCGCTCCTTCGGTATATTAACATCGAAGACGACGATTCTTTTCTTGATGTAATTGTTGCCTGGAATAACAATAATACGAACCCTTCCGTTCCTTTATTCTTAACTGAGCTTGACAATATTCTTCCCCTCTAATAAAGCATTTCATAACTTATATATATTGTAATAAAATAACTAATACAAACAAAAAGTGCCCAGAGAGAGCATGAAGCTCTCTCTGGGCACTTTTACAATATTTATTTTCAATTTCAGCTATTTCGGCATAACTTTACCAGTACCAGCGGTAGCATATATTTCCCCATTTAGCCAACTGTTAGCACTAAGAGTAGAGTCATAGTATATATTACCTGTACCCGTAATATTTGCAAAAGTTGCATCAGAATCACTAAAGATTGTTAAATACGAGTCGCCAGTTACATTCCAACTGCTGGTTGCATCAAGTGTAAGAGCAATACTTGACGCCGTGCTATCGCCATTAATTGTGCCGGTTAAAGTTGAGCTATTCGACAAAGTCGCAGTAATCGTGCTAATACTGTCCGCAACAAAGTCTCCGACAAGGGTTTGGCTATCCGCAGTAAGAATCATATCACCACCATTATCACCACTTGTACCCCAATCATTCGCCCCAACTTCTATCAAAATACCGTCCGTTGATGTCGTAATCGTTACATCACTTACTGCGAAAGTTCCCTTTGTATTTGTTCCATAGAACACTGGCCCGGCAGTAGCCGTTAACGATCCACCGCTCATGGTAAAGACGCTATTGCTCCCCATAGCCTTTTGAGAAGTATTGAATATTTGCACCCCAGCAGTAGAACCAGTCAACGCTGAGTCGGTAACGGTTATGGTATGTTCTACTGCACCAGCAGCAATAACAGCTCCCTCAGCAGCCTTTGATGTAATAGTGGCTCCACTTACCGTAATAGTGCCTGTTGAATATAAACCTGCCGAAAGACTGCCCGCTGCCGTAGCGGTTCCGCCTATAACAGTAACCGCGCCAGATTCACCGTCAGTAGAAATGGCACTGCAATGCGCCCCCGCTGTTGAAATAGTAGCATCTTCAACTGTTATTGAGCCGCCATCCACAGCATCAACGCCATGGGCAAAATCACCAGCCGTACTAATTGTAACATCGGACAAACTGATTACTGAATCCGCCCCTATTGCATAAGCACCATTAGCCCCGTTGCCGGTAGTTGTTATTGTTGTATCAGAAATAGTTATCGTACTAGAGTCAAGCGCTATTACGCCGGCATTAAGACCAGTCGAGCTACTGGAGGTAGAATCAGAAGTAGCACCAGATGTTGTCACCGAGCACTCTGCCAAGGTTAACGTACCGCCACCGGTAACATAGATACCATACTCATCAGGTTCAGTAGCCACAAAAACTTCATCAGTCTTTTCTACCGTACCACCATCCTGATAATACGCCGCAAAAGTCGGCGCTAATTTGCCACCATCAGTCAAAGTATACGTTTCTGCGTTTAGCCAACTGTTAGCACTAAGGCTGGAGTCGTAATATATGGTATAACCATTGTCATCAATATTTGCCAACGTTGTATCACTATCACTCAAGGTCGTTAAATACGAAGTTCCGGTTACACTCCAGATGCTGGTCGCATCAAGGGTCAGCGCAATACTTGACGCTGTGTTTTCACCATTGATTGTACCAGTAAGAGTGGAGCTATTTTGCAAGGTAAGACTAATCGTACTGACCGCATCAGCCACTACATCGCCGGTAAGGGTTTGACTATCAGCCGTAAAGGTTACGTCTGCGCCGTTTTCTCCTTCCGTACCCCAGTTATCCGCACTGGCCTTCAAAATTACTCCCGAAGCAGCAGTAGCATCTACGTCGGTCAGCTTAACTACCGCCGTAGTATTCGTACTGTAAAATAGCGGTCCGACTTCAGCCGTCAGTGAACCGCCAGTCATCGTAAAAGTACCTGTCCCAACTTCAGCATCACCTGAAAAGCTTTGATAAATCATTGCCCCGCATTTTTTTGCCCCCGACAAAACAGTATCCGTCAGGATTATAGAGTTTAGCCCCTCTATAACAGCCCCCTCTGAACCAGTCGCAGAAATCGTGGCACCATCAACGGTAATTGTTCCTGTTGAATAAATACCTGGCGATCCTGATCCGGCTGTTGTCATAGTGCCACCGGTTGCAGTTATCGTTCCGCCTCCCCGGTCGGTCGCTAGGGCAGCACCACTATTACCACTCGTTGTAATGTCTACATCAGTAAGCGTTAACACCCCACCATAGGTAGCATCTACACCATGGCCTAATCCACCGGTGCAATCAATTGTAACATTGGACAAAGTAACCGATGAGCCTGAATCTGTCGCAAATACACCATTAGCCCCTAAACCACTCGTGGTCACCGTGCAATCAGATAAAGTTATTGTGCTGGCATCGCAGGCCAATACCCCAGCATTAAGACCATAGAAACTGCTATCATCAGTCGAAGTAGTAGCCCCAGACGTTGTCACTGAACAATTAGCTAACGTTAACGTACCGCCATCGGTAACATAAACACCATATTCATTAGTTTCAGACCCGGTATAAGCTTCATTGGCCGTAACTACGGTACCACCATCCTGATAATACCCGGCAACTACTGAACTATCTGTACTCATTACTCATTCCTCCTACTTTTATATAAAAAAAGACTCCCCTCTACATAGGCAGCCTTAGTCTAAGTGGACCTCTATTTATCTGTTATCTCTTACTGCGGAGTTAATTTACCGCCGTCAGTTAAAGTATAGGTTGCTGCGTTAAGCCAACTATTGCCACTAAGGCTAGCATCATAATAAATGGTAAAACCATTATCATCAATGTTTGCCAACAAGCTATCCGCATCCGACAAAGTAGAAATATATGATGTACCGGTTACACTCCATTTGCTTGTTGCATCCAACTTCACCGCTATTAACTTAGCTGTGTTAGCGTTATTGATAGCACCAGTTAAGGTACTATCATTTTGCAAAATTACAGTAACTGAACTTATAGCATCGGCTACTACATCACCACTGATGACTTGAGCATCAGCAGTAAAAGTAACCGTACCACCGTTCGCGCCACTTGTCCCCCAATCTCCAGCCGCCGCCTTAATAATTGTGCCTGATTTAGCAGTAGCTGTAACATTATTCAACGTGATCTCTGCTATCGCATTGGTCACATAGAATAGTGGACCAACCTTGGCGGTAAGGTCCCCGCCAGTCATGGTAAAAGTTCCAGCCCCACTTATATCGCCTTGGGTGTTAAACAGCGATACGCCCCACCGTTTTGCGGCAGTAAGCGAAGTATCAGTCAAAACCAAGTAATTGGCGCCATCCATAGCGGCACCCTCTGCGCCGGTTGCGCTTATTGTAGCTCCTGTTACCTTAATAACCCCAGTAGAGTAAAGACCTGGTGAAAGGTATCCAGAAGTTTTAGCCGTACCGCCATTTACCGTAACCGTACCGCCGCCCGTATCAGTGGCGATGGCTGCCGAGTGAGCACCTTTTGTGGATATAGTAACATTCTCGAGAGTCATTATCCCGCCATCAGTAACATCAACCCCATGGCCAAAATCACCAGTACATTTAATTGTCACATCCGTTAGACTAATCGTAGAGCCTGTACCAGTTGCAAAAATACCATTTGCACCTTCACCACTGGTTGTAACTGTGCTATCCGACAAACTTATAACCCCAGCATCAACGGCTAAGATACCCGCATTAAGACCATATGAACTGCTATTGCCTGAATTTGAGGTGTCACCTGTTTTAGTAACCGTTGAATCGGTTATAGTCAGATTTCCTCCATCAGCGACATAAATACCGTATTCATCCGTTTCGGACGAAATAAATACTTGATCTTCAGTTACTACTGTACCACCACTCTGATAAAAAGCGGTCACTACTGTTGAACTACTCATTACTCATTCCTCCTAAAATTAACAATATCGAGGTCCTTTCACTAACCTTTACTGTAAGATTGCTTAGCATTTTATGCTACTCAAATATACAGTTAGAAAAATTCTACATTTATGTTCTCCTCCTCTTGCAAAGTAAAAAGGCCACCCGATCGGGCAGCCTTTTTCTATTTACACTATACCATGTTATACCATTAGTTAGTGTACCAGGTTCGTGTCACATTCTTATTAATCAACGTGAACAACATCAAGCGGTTTTCCAGACAATCGTTTTCGCCATCAGGATTAGTGCCGAATGAATACACACGATGCGAATAAACTCTAACGATTATCTACCTTTTCCAGCGAGCGCAAGTCATGTTCTTGCATTCTGTACCAGGCAAGTTTCTGGAACCGCTCTTCTTCATTGCCATAATTGCAGTAAGGGTCAATAGAAATACCGCCTCGTGGCAGAAATTTACCCCATACCTCAATATAACGTGGCTTCATCATTCGAATTAAATCCTTCATTATTATATTGACTACATCCTCATGGAAATCGCCATGGTTCCTAAAACTAAGTAGATATAACTTTAAAGATTTGCTCTCAACCATCTTGCGATCCGGAATATAGTTTATGTATATTGTTGCAAAATCAGGTTGCCCCGTTATCGGACATAAACTTGTAAACTCCGGACAATTGAATTTAACCCAATAGTAATTATCAGGGTGTTTATTATCAAACACCTCCAAAATTTCCGGATTATAGGAGTAGTTGTACTGCGTATTTTGACTTCCTAAATGACTTAAACCTTCCAATTCCTTGTTCTTTCTCGGCATCTTATTTCTCCTTTAGCCACTACTGATCTATAGTGAAATCTTAGTGTATTCAATTATAGTATGAATAATTCATAAAGTCGATATAATAAGCATTTTATGTAAAAATAATTAGGCGTCAAACTTTAAATATAATTAAAAATGGCTCCATCCATTCTATAAAAAATAGTCATTTTCTCATTTCAAAGAATTATGTTAAGACATTAACAAAGGGTTCGAGCCGGAACGAAAGTTTCGGTTCGAACCCTTCTATAGTATTCTACCAACTTAAGCCTTAAATGCTTGTTCTAAATCAGCAATCAAATCTGATGCATCTTCAAGTCCCAATGACAGGCGAACCATATCATCTGGGGCTCCGGCTTTGGCTCGTTGTTCTGAGTTTAGCTGGGAATGGGTGGTGCTGGCCGGGTGAATAACTAAGGATTTTGCGTCACCAACGTTGGCCAATAGTGAAAAGATTTTTAGTGAATTAATAAATTTCTTACCAGCTTCCAGGCCGCCTTTGATGCCGAACGCTAGAATCGCCCCGGCGCCATTAGGCAGATATTTTTGAGCAAGTTTGTAATTCAGATGAGTTTCAAGACCAGGATAGCTGACCCACGCCACTTGGTTATGACCAGCAAGATATTTGGCTATAGCTAACGCATTGTCACTATGTCTTTTCAGACGAAGATGCAGGGTTTCCAACCCTTGAAGGAACAAGAAGCTGTTAAACGGACTAAGGGTTGCGCCTAAATCTCTTAAGATCTGGGTTCTCAGCCGAACGATATACGCCTGTGCCCCTAGAGCTTCGGTATATTTTAATCCGCCGTAGCTCGGATCGGGCTCGCTCAGCAACGGGAATTTGCCTGTGCCCCAGTCAAACTTGCCGCCGTCAATAACCAACCCCCCCATCGATGTTCCGTGCCCACCAATAAATTTGGTTGCCGAATGGACCACGATGTCAGCGCCATATTCAATCGGACGAAGAAGGTAAGGTGTCGCAAATGTGCTGTCCACAATAAGCGGAATACCATTTGTATGAGCAATGGCCGCAACTTTTTCAATATCAAGTACATCAATCTTGGGATTGCCGATAGTTTCAGCATAAATAGCTTTAGTTTTTGGCGTAATAGCTTTTCTAAAATTTTCCGGATCACTCGGGTCGACGAATTTGACATTAATGCCAAGATGCGGCAAGGTGTAGCTGAACATATTATAGGTACCACCATATAATGAAGCAGAACTGACGATTTCGTCACCGGCCTCGGCAATATTAAAAATTGCTGCACTTATCGCCGCGTGACCAGATGCGAACGCTAACGCGCCTACGCCTCCTTCTAAGGCTGCGATTCTTTTTTCCAATACATCAGTGGTTGGGTTCATAATCCGCGAATAAATATTTCCTGGTTCTTTCAATGCAAATAAGTTAGCCGCATGATCGGCATCATTAAAAACGTATGAGGTTGTCTGGTAAATCGGCACTGCCCGCGATCCGGTCGTCGGATCAGGTTCCTGTCCCCCATGTACCGCCAAAGTATCAAAGCGTAATTCTTCTGGTAAAGCCATTATTAACATCCTCCTCATTCTAACTAAGGTATTTATATTTTTTAATTATTACCTACTTAACATGTCTTATATTTTCGCCAAAAATTGGTGTTTTTCCAGTTGTTTCGCCAACGAACACCACGATCGTTTAGCAAATATCGTCTGCACACCTTGAACTTTAGCTTGTTCTTTAACATTTTTGGCAGTGCCGTGATTAACGAAGTCGGTCAGAACCACCACTAAAGAAGTTGACCTCGGAATGGAGAACTTTTTCCGGTCGCTGACCATCCGCCCGGACATATGGTCAATATCACACATTCCATACATCTGTAAGTTCTTTTTAATATTCCCCAAGTGATCGGCACCAACAATCATGACTGACATTTTTATCCTCCTTCCGCTTTCTGGCTTGTAAAAAAACAAAAAAGGCCAGAACAGGTTCATTAACCTGATCTGGCCTTTAGTTTTTCTAATCAGCCGTAACAATATCTTGTTATATTTAACAATAACACTTATTATCGGTAATGTCAACATTATTTTTTCGACATATATACTTTTATGCCAACCGCCCTACCGTGCTTGGTGATTGATATAATTGATTTACTGCCTGCCTTAACCCATTTTCCACGGTATCGCAATATTCCACACTTACAATACCTCGTATAGCAAATTTTTTCTTAGCGTGATAACCAATACGCATTGTCAACACCGCCTGACAATCAGAAAGAGCATCAATAATTGCATCCCGCTTTTCTTCTCCGACATCACATGCCTCCATTCCTAAACAATATTTTCCAACTTGGCGACGCTCAACGATCTCAAAGTTCTCACCATCACCCTCGTAAATAACGAATTCCGTGGCATGGCCAAAATGTAAATCTACCAATTTTCCATACTTGGTAGTTACCGCCACCCGGCAGGGTTTTTTTACGGTATTTTTCGGTTGCACTGTTGCGGGCGTACGGTTACACATCCGGAATTCCTGCGAACGATCTTCGCCTAATCGCCCAATTGCATCAGCCCGACATTGCTGGCAGTGACGCATTTGCCGAATATCCGCCTGGCAAATATTTCTTAGGTCGTTGATTTCCTTCATACTGGTTTGCGAAAAATATTCAAAAGCACTGCCTGGTGCAGGAATCAGCGGCATAATATTAGTGACGAAAACTCCCAGTTGTTTAACTTCCTTGACCACGTCAGGAATATGAGCATCATTAATACCTTTTATCATAACGATGTTAATTTTGACCAGAACACCATGCTCGGTTAAGTATTTTATTCCGTCCAGTTGATTTTTAAGCAATATTTTCCCGGCCTCTGGACCGTGATAGTATTGACCTTGGTAATAAATATGGTTATAAATTTTGGCGCTTATTTCCGGGTTAAGCGAATTAACAGTAACCGTAACATGGTTAATTCCAAGGTTTACAATTTCCTGAGCATACTCGATCAGCATTAGGCCATTGGTTGATAAACAAAAAATCATATCTTCATTATTTTCTTTTATAGCCCTGATAGTTTGCTTCGTAACTTCCCAGTCGGCTAAGGGATCGCCCGGCCCGGCAATACCGACTACACTAAGCTCGGGAATTTCTTGCTTGACCCACTCAAATTTACGTTTAGCAAGTTCCGGTGTTAACACTTCACTGGTCACACCGGGTCGGCTTTCATTTACACAATCAAATTTTCGGTTACAATAATTGCATTGAATATTACACTTAGGCGCTACCGGTAAATGAATTCGGGCATATTTATTATGAGCATCAGCAGAATAGCAGGGATGTTTTTGAGTTTTTTCTAAAAGTTCCTGGTTAATAGCCCCTGGACAAACGCACGTCATACTTTCACCGTCCCTTCTTTTCCGCTTAGTTATTAACGTTTTTAACTGAAGACTGCAGAATATTTTCTACAGCCTCCAGTTTTTTTGATCCGCAACTTATCAGTCTCACTTCCCCTTTAGCGCTCGGCTCCAGTTATATCCCCGCAGCTTTGCCGCGTACTTCACCGGTTTCCAGCGCCAGCAAATGATCGGCCCATTTTGCCGCCCATTCCCGTAATTCTGTCGTATCTAACGGTGAGGGGACTTTAGATTCCGTGGTATCAATAATGCTTTGGGCAAGTTTGGTGTAGATCTTAGCCTGCGCCGAGTTAGGCGCTGCTTCTACCGAGGTTTTGCCTTGCAGTTCAGCCTGAGTTACCGTAACTGACCGGGGAACATATTCTACAACCCGGGTCTTAGTTCTCGCTACAAAGTCATCGACAATTTCTTTGGCATAGGGAGCATTAATGGAATTGGCAATCAGCCCACCCAAAAGGGCGCCGCCGGAGTTGGAATATTTTTTAATGCCTTTAAACAAGTTATTCGCAGCGTATATCGCCATAAAGTCAGCGGAGGAAACGGTAAATACGTGTTCAGCGATCCCTTCGCGGATGGGAACGGCAAATCCGCCGCAAACAACATCGCCCAAGACATCATAAATGATGACATCAAGATCAAGTTCTTCATACACTTTCAATTGTTTTAAAAGTTGAACTGCTGTAATAATGCCCCGGCCAGCGCAGCCAACGCCCGGCGCAGGACCACCAGCTTCTACACAATAAACGCCGTTGAATCCTTTAAAAATTACATCTTCCGCTTTCACCTGAGTTTTTTCCCGCATGGTATCCAGTACCGTCGGAATATATGTGCCCCCCCGCAGGGTATTAGTTGAATCTGCTTTAGGATCGCAACCGAATTGCATTACTTTTAGACCAAGTTTTGACAATGCCGCACTGATATTGGAAGTAGTAGTAGATTTACCAATTCCACCTTTACCATAGATAGCAATTTGTTTAATTTTTTTACTCATGATAATTCCTCCTAAAAATTTAAAAAAATAAAAGGCTAGAGAAACATTTTTTTAATGTCTCACTAGCCTTTAGCTCATTGACTAATCAGCAGTGTTCTAGCACATATTCATTTTATACTATTATACTTGAAATTTTAAAAAACGCAAGCATTTATTATAAAGAAAACATTATTCTATAATTTTAAGTCTTATATTCCACTGCCATCAAGCCCAAACTCACCAAGTCTTCTTTTTTCGGTTTTCTCAATTTGTTCGACCTTCCCATTATTTATCCGAATCACTATTTGTCCGTATTGGATATGCTCCAATTCAGCGATAATCTTTTTTTGCAGCGGATGTACCATCGACGATTTCCCATATTTTATATATCCGGTTTTTCCATCTTTACTCGAAATAATATATTTTTCCGTTTTTTCTATTTTTACGATTATGCCGTCTTGAAGGGTTAAGATCAAAAAACCGTTATCAGCAGTAAATAAGAAATGATTAATAATTTCAATTACCGGAAACGGCGGTTGTTTGCTCGAGCTTATCGACCATCCTTTGCCGCCTCGCCAAATATCACCAGAAGACTCAAGTACATTTTGCACGTTAGTAGCCCTCCTCTTCTTTCTCCTAACTTAATTTTTGCCAAATAGCACACGAGGCCGAATGCATTGAATATCTCCAATACATTCGGCCTCCGCGTGTACGGTCAGCTCCGTATAAAATTACTTACATGTTATCACCTGAAAAGCATAATGTCAATGTATCGGACAAGCCCTTACTCATTATCTTATTATTAATTTTAGCCGTTCCGCTCTCTCCTAAATTAAATACACTCCGGTCATAATTATATTGACCTTCATTTAGCCAATTAGCAGTTAGTCTAATAGCCTCCGTCTCCCATACCGGAGAACTGTAAGTATGATCCGCTCCGGTGATAATATTGATTTTCTGGGTTCCCCTCAGCCGCTCCTCCAGGGAACACTCATAAAACTTGGCATTAATTACGGGAGTATCGACATCCTCACTGCCGTGAATAATCAATACATTGCCATTAAAATCCTTAATCTTTTCCAGCGGCGACATTTGGGATAACGAGAGAAAAAACTCCCGCCCCAATTCGAACCCCTGGTAAATAGCCGACTTACCGTCTAGGCTTTGCCTCCACAATTCTCTGCCAACAATTCCAACGATATCTTCCAGCGGATTGGCCACTGGTGACCATAAAATAAGGCTTTTAACTTGTTTAGCCTGTCCAGCAACAAGCGATGCAACGCAACCACCAAAGCTATGGCCAAGTAAAATAATATTATCGGTATCAAGCAGCGGTTCAGTCGTTAAGAAATTCAATACTTTAATGGTTTCTCTCACTTGATTAAAAAGCGTTATATTTTTGTGCTCACCAGTACTTTCCCCACAACCAGGATAATCAAATCTAAACACCGCGTACCCATTATCGCAAAAGTTGCGGGCCGCTTTAACAAATATTTGGTGTTGCCCGATTTTGTTACTGATAAAGCCATGACAGATTACGATTACAGGAACCTTTTCCGTTGAAAAATTTTGCGGCAGATGCAACATTCCATAAATTTTATTATTACCACTAGGAATAACTATCATTTTATCCATATTTTCCACTCCTTATAAGGATCTAAAGGCCGAGAAACAATAGTCTATTGTTTCTCGGCCTTTAGTGTATTCTAATCAACCGCTAATTTTTTTATTATGTTAAAAGCCAGAGGCGTGGATTAGTATCCCGTGCCTCTGGCTTTCCAGTCAGCTTTTACTTGACTATATGGTAACGGTTATCTCATCTTTTGTCAATAATATTTTTCAATTCATATGCCATCGCCGTAGGCGCCTTCTACTTCCGTAACCCGCCGTTTTTCAGTTTTTTCTATTTGTTCGAGTTTCCCGTGGTTAACTCTAATTACTAGTTGGCCATATTGAATATCCTGCAATTCAGTGACAACCTTAACCTGCAAGGGATGAACCCCCTGCGGCTTAGCACATTTTGTGTATTCATCATCACGGTTATGCGCAGTTATCAAATATTTCTCCATCTTATCCAATTTTATTACATAACCGTCTTGCAGCGTTATAATTAAGTACCCATTCTCAGTGTTGAACAAGAAATGATTAATAATATCCAACACTTTTGTCGGATGCTGTTTGGTTGGAATCGTTCCAACCGCTGTATAATACTCATTCGGTGCTTTATTTACTATGTTCTTTTTAGTCAAAACTGCATTTCTCATCTGACCCATCTGACCACTCCTTCAACATATTATGCATCCACGCCACAATCCATCAGTAAAAAAACAAAAGCTAAAAACAGCATTTTGTAATAATGTGTTTTTAGCCTTCAGTATGTCTGATTAGCTTATATATATATAATTTTATAGGTGTATATTTGCTAGCCATTCACCAGCCATTGTCCTACTTTCCTGGCTTTTTTCAACGCTTGTTGATTATTATTAATATCGCCGATATTATGGATCGCCGCTACTTTCAGTACTTGATAGTCATCAAAGCCTACTCCACCAAGAATTTTTCCTGTTGACTCTAAATAATCCTCGTAGATTGACTCATCCGGTACTCCTTGCGTTGATGCCAACACAATTCTTTTGCCAGGCTTTAATTTACTGGTAAAATCGGAATTCTTCAGGGAAAACAGCCGATCGATCAATAATTTCACCGGTCCGGTTACTTGAGAAAAATATACCGGAGTTCCCAACACCACCCCCTCAGCCACTTTTATATCTTGCAATATTGCGGTTGCATCATCTTGGACCGCACAATCCTCCTGGGTTTTACAAAAAAACACGACTGACATCCCTTCATAGTTAAATCCTGAAGATAGTAACTCCTGACTTCAGCTCCAGCACTTTTGGCTCCCACCAGAATATTCTGCACAAGTACATCCGTGTTCCCGCCTTTGCGCGGACTACCAATTATACCGATTACATCCATTTTATCCATCCCCTGCTATTAATTTTAAAAATATCTCTAATTAAACCGAGTTAACACTACTGAATAAATATCTTCCAGTAGCTTTAATCCTCCCCCATAGCCTACATAAGATGAATTTACCACCAACCGCTCATTTAGCGGCCAAGAAACTGCCAGAAAATGTGCCTTGGTTTTTTGGGCAATTTTCTTTTCCCAGGAACTGCCGATAATTAGGGGATAACCATTAAAATCAGTATTTTGGATTTCTTCCTGTATTTGATGTCCATCGGTAGTAAACCCGACTTCAGCTTTAATATCATAATTCATTTCCCGAAACTGCCGCGTCACCTGCTCACGATATTCATCCGGCGTATCATCTATAATATACTGTTTTGCCGGAAATAACCCCAGATCATTTACTAAAAACTTTGTTAGTGCAACTGAATACTGTGCATCAGAAACAACCGTAAAACGTTTGGCCATAACCCGGGTTTCCAGAAACACATCAGCAAACCGTTCTATATAATAGTAATACTCCGCTTCATACTTTCCAACTAGCTCATCAATCTTCTTTTGCTCTATTGCCGCATACTCGCCAACGGTCCGTAAAAACCGACTAGTTTCGAACGCGCCGATTGGTAGCGTTGCATAATGTAAATATGGTGTTCCAAATTTTTCTTCCAAAAGTTTTACACTCTCAAGGCCCACCCATGGAGAAACTAAAAGATTAAACTCGGCCGCCGGTATTTTGTTGATATTTTCAAGGCCATGCCCGTGCCCAAAAATCGTATTTGGTGTCAAACCAAGTTCGGCCACCAATTTTTCCAGCTCGCGAAGATTCCCCAACCAAAATGGATCATGCAGTGGAACTCCCGCCCAAATGTTTACCAGTCCCTTTATTTTGTTAGTCGGCGGCTTTAGGTACTGTTCAATAATCGCTCGCAGCACCCATTCATGCCCAAGGTAATTATTACCTTTAAAACCAGGGGTTGAAGCAAAAATTACCGGTTTCTTGCCATTTCTAAACGAGCGTACAATTTGTTCGACGTCGTCGCCGACAATTTCCGAAGTACAGCTTGTCAAAACGACATACAAGTCAGCATCAATGACTTTGATTGCATTTTCAATAGTCTCTTTTAGCCGGTCTTCGCCGCCAAAAACAACCTCAGTTTCGCTTATATTGGTGCAAGGGAAAATATGGGGTGAAAAATAGCCTGAGCTACCTGCACTGCCGGATAATTTTTCAGCGCAACCAGGACCAGAATGCAAAATAGGTAAAGCCCGCGTAATCGCATGCACCGTCTGCATTGCCGCCATTGAACATTTATATCTTGGTTGATCTAATATTTTAGCCATATTATTTTTTCTCCTTCAACAAAGCAGCATTATCCTGTTGATACCACCAATCGGTATATGGCAGTTTGGTTCTAGCGGCAAGATTTTTTTCAAAACTCCGGTTGCGAATAGTATCCAGAATCGACTGCGCAAAATTCAGCGTGCCTTTGTAACCAAAAATCATATATTCATCGTTCACACACAAAGCGGGCACGCCTTGCTTAATAGCCCAGATAGTCGTTCCCGGATGCCGCGAAAAATAAATATCCGGTTTATAGGTATTCAATATGTTCAGTATTTCATAATTCTGCTGATCGGCAACACTCAGTTTAAAATTATTCGGTGAATTTCTTAATAAATGATCGAGTGCCGGGGGAACCTGTCCATTATCGTGTTTTTTATCATAATGCCAGGCCGCAGCCCAAACAACTTCTATCCCCAGTTCCTGAAGCACGCGCGCCACTTCGAAGGTATAACCCGGCCCCATCCCCAATACAGCCCGAAACCCTTGCAGTTCTTTTTTTATTTCATCTATTTTCGACATATACTGGGCTCGTTCTTTAGTAATATATTGTTCCACTTCCACTTCTTTGCCAATTACTTTTCCAATTTCTCTCAACCAGGTTTCAAATCCGACAACCCCCAGGGGATTGATGGTCCGGACATAGGGCACACCATATTTTTCTTCTAAACCATTGCCCAAATAGGTACCAAGCGTTCCGCAAATACAAACCGTTGCTAACGCCTCCGACAACCCGGCCAGTTCTTCTACCGTGGAATTCTGATATAAAAAAAGCGGTTCTACTCCAAAATTGGCAAACAGTTCAAAGATTTGATCTCTGGCACTTTCATAGAAATTTTTAAAATTAATAATATTACGTTTCTGCTTTGGCGGCTTTACCAGACTGGTAAGTATCGCATGATCTGAGGCATCGAACCCCGACGCCCAAATTTTTGTTTTAAAACCTTCGCAATGAACCGCCGCAACCGGAACCGGAACTTCGTTTCTTAGTTCTTCGACAACGCTGTCGACATCTTCGCCAATAATTCCAGACACACAAGACGTACCGATAAAAATTGCTTTAGGTCGATATCTTCGATAGGTTTCCAGAACAATTTCTTTCAGACTGCCGATAGCGCCGAAAACCGTATCCTGTTCATTTAAATCCGTGCCAACATAAACCGTACTGTTACTAACGCCACGTTTTACCGCCAATTGCGCGTTCAAAACATCAACTCCAGCGGCGGTTGCTGTGCAACCCGACGGCGCATGATTAATAATCGCTACGTCTCTTATACCGGACAATTGCCCTAACGCGCAACCAGAGCAGCAAGTACTTGATTGGCTAAAACACCGCTGGCGATCAGCCAAGCTTCCGCAATGAGACTGTTGAACCAAATCTTGTAAATTGCCATTGTAACCAGTAATCGAACCCAGCCGGCTTTCTCTTGTTCCAGCTGTGGCAAGCTCCAAATTGATTGACATAATACTCCTCCCACTAAACTCATATAGATACAATACATAAACAAACTAATTGTTATCATAAAGATCTTCGATAAAGGTAAGGCAGCCTCGATAGCCCGCATACCCCCGGTTAATAATAAGTTTTTCGGTCGTCGGAAAACTCACTACCACCGTCAAAGCATCTAACTTTTTACCGATTTCTTTCTCATAATCGCTTCCTAAAATAAAGGCGACATCATCTTTATATTCTTTGATTAATTCACTAATCTTCCACTTATCATTTTCAAATACCACTTTCGGCGGCCTGGCATATTCTAAGCTGGTCAATTCGCGTTCAATAGTGTTTCGGTGCTCCTCAGGTACTTGATCAGTAATTACCGCCACCAAGGGAATTCGCCCGAAATCATTAACCAAAAACCGTGTTAGACCCAAAACGGTATTGGTATCTCCGACAATGCTAAACCGGTACCTGGTAAACGAGCCAATAATTTTTTCCAAATAGCTGTATACATAATTTTCTTCTTCGGCAATAACCTTTTCCACTAACACGTTATCCAGGCCCAGTTGCTTCGCCAATTTACGGATAAAATCCGTTGTTGCGGTAGGTCCAACCGGTAAGCCGGGGTAACGGAAGGTATCAATATCATACTTTTCTTTATAGGTCGCTAAAAATTCCTGTCCCAGCCACGGAGACAACATTATATTTATAGCAGCGCCGGCAGAGTTTTTGATCTCTTTAAGCCCTTGCTGTTCTTTACAAAAGGAATTTACTTTCAGCCCTAATTTATTTAAAATCCTGATAATTTCTTCAAAATTGCCTTCCCAAAAAATATCCTGCGCCGGCACAATGCCGAAGAGATTCACGAGTTTCGCATCTTTTGGCACCACTTCAGTCAACTGATCCGCAATGCTCTGTACCACGGCATTATAGCCGTAATAAGAATCCCCCTTAAAACCGGCGGTCTCCGTATGGACAATATTAACTCCCTGTGCTTTAAATTCTTCAATTACACTTTCAACATCATCGCCAATAATATCCGCGGTACAACCGGTAAGAACAAAAATTAAATCACCATCCATTATTTCCAGCGTTCCGGCGATGGTTTCGCGTAGCCGTTCTACTCCGCCAAAGATGATTTCCCGTTCAAACATATTGGTGCTGGGTGTCCCCTGCCCGCCAACATAGCCAAAGCTTTTTCCGCCGGATTGTCCCAATTGTCCAGCCGTAGCCTGCAATCCACAACCCGGCCCAGCGTGCAAAACAGGAATTGCTCGATCAATACTGCTCACAAACGCCAGCGCTCCGCCTAGAGCGCATGATGACCGCGGATTTTCTATAAAATGCCCCATCGCTATTTCCCCGCTTCTTTATGAAATTTAAACGGACTTTCCAAATACCAGGAGTCTTTATAAGGAAGTTTTTTATGCTTAGCCAATTTTTCATTAAAACCGGGATTTTCGATAACATCTTCAATTTTTTTCCCAAGATACAAAATACCGTTATACCCCATCGTCGGCCGTTTGGTTTCTAAAACATGCGTAGACGTTATTCCCTGCTTGGCAACCCAAGTTGACATCCCAATAAATAAATCCGGTTTTAACTTATGCACCAAATTAGCCTGCTCATACGGCTGCATATTAGCTACATCAACAATAAAATCATCGCCATGAATTTTGATTAATCTATCCAGATCCTCGATTAACGCTTCTTCATACGTTGGGGTCTGTAATCCAACCAGTTTCAGGCCAAAATCTTCAATCAACGTAGCAGCCGCAAAGGAGCGAGCCGTGCCAGCGCAAATAAACACCTTTTTCCCCTGAATCCGTTCTTTAATCTTAGCAATTTGGGGAAGTATCCGTTGATGCTGTTGCCGGATATATTCCCTGGCCACTTCTTCCTTACCAGCCAACCTTGCTACGCCAATCAGCCACTCATCGGTATTTCTTATTCCCAACGGCATTCCGATCTTGGCATAAGGTATACCGTAGTCTTGTTTCAACTGTTCCATAAATTCATCGGCAAAGACCTGGCAAATTGATGTAGAATACTCTGCCGCCGGTATTTTTTTTAATTTTTCCAGATTGGAGTAAAAGGGTATATAATTTACCCTTAATCCTAAAACCCCTAGCATTTGTTCTATTTCCTGTTGATCTTTCCACCCAATGGCCATCGGGGCAAATACATTAATCAGCCCTGGTTCTTTTTGCGGCTGTTCATCTTTAAACACGTATTGAATCAAGGCGTTAAATGCCGTGTCAAAACCAGTTGCCGGCACCTTGGACTTAAAGCCCTCGCAATGTATCGGCACAATAATGGCCCTAACCTGCCCGTTAAGTTCATTAGCCACGGCATCGACATCATCACCGATAATCGCAGAAGCGCAGGAAGTAAAAATAAAGATAAGTTTAGGCTGATGTCTCGCTTCTAATTCCAGCACCGCTTGACGAAGTTTTTTCTCGCCGCCCTGGATAATATCAATTTCGTCTAAATTGGTAATTACATACCGCGCGTTCCTGACATTATCAATTCCCCGATGATACTGTCCAACTTTGAATAAGTCATTCATAAATGAAACGCAGCCCGAACACCCTGCCGGGGAATGAATGATAAAGGCGGCATCCTCCATAGAAATAAACGCTTGAATACTATTAATCTGCTGACATTGCGTTGCTTGAGCAAATGTCCTATCGGCATTTTTCAGGCAACGCTTTTTAAATTTATCGGACAGTTCGCCGCCGCAACCGCCGCCGCCAGTCAACGCATGCGGCCGATCTTCCCGATTGGGCGCAATTATACTTTTCATATGATTACCTCACAATAAATGTAATGTAGGTCTTACCCTAAATGTTATAACTCCACTCAGGGACAATTCTTTTCAAAAACTGTTTGGTTCGTTCTTCTTTTGCATTAACAAACAAATCTTTCGGGGTTCCTTGCTCCACAATTACCCCACCATCCATAAATAATATCCGGTTGGCAATATCATAGGCAAACGACATTTCATGGGTAACAACAATCATGGTAATTCCTTCTTGGGCAATCTTTTTCATCACCGCCAACACCTCGCTAACAAGCGTGGGATCAAGCGCTGAGGTTGGCTCGTCAAACAGAATAACTTCCGGATTAAGCGCCAACGCCCGAGCGATGCCGACGCGTTGCTGTTGCCCACCCGAAAGCCGGCTGGGATATGCATTATGTTTATCCGCTAAGCCAACCTTATCCAGCATGTTTTTGCCAATCTCTGCCGCTTGTCTCAGGGGAACCTTTCTGGCGGTAACCAATCCCTCCATCACATTTTCCAGGGCTGTTTTATTATTAAAAAGGTTATAGGACTGAAAAACCATAGCCGTCTGGCGGCGAATCGCCAAAATTTCTTTAGAAGTTGCATGTTTAAATGCCACTTGGGTCGAACCTAATGTCATTTTGCCAGAATCGGCTTTTTCCAAAAAGTTAATGCATCTAAGCAAAGTAGTTTTCCCTGACCCACTGGGGCCGATAATTACAATTACTTCGCCCTTGGCAACTTCTACGTCAATGCCTTTTAGAACTTCGTTTTTGCCAAATGCTTTGTGTATATCTGTAATTTTGATCATACCAGCACCTCCCGTTTGTATGTGCTTAAGTGTTGTTCCAGCCAAAAAAATATGTTTTCAACGACAACATTCAGTACCCAATAAACAAGTGCTGCGGCAATATAGGCTTCAAGATACTTATAATTGGTATTAGCTGGTATTAAAGCGGCATTCATCAGGTCAGTCACTGAAATCATAAACACCAGTGACGATCCTTTGATAAGCCCAATTAAATTACTGCACAATACAGGGATGGCTACAGGCAAGGCTTGCGGCAATATAATGCGCCGCAGAGTCTGCCTTTTGGTCAGACCAACCGAGTAAGAGGCCTCATATTGCCCAGTAGCAACTGCAGTCAGTGCGCCACGCATTGTTTCAGAAATAGCGGCAGTAGCCGTTAATGTCAACGCCGCAAAGGCAATATAAATAAGATTTATATCCTTCGATTTTACCGCCAAATGAAAAGTCTGGGATATGGTATCAAAGCCTTGGATTAAGGCGAAATATACGATTAGCAACATCACCATGCCCGGAGTGCCTTTTATTATAACTACAAATAACTGCAGCAGTTCCCCCAAAACCTTTACTCGATAGAATCTGATTATGGCAATAACAGTCCCAAACAGAATACCGAAAAAGAAAGGCACTATGGCTAACAACAATGTCACCCAGGTATATTTCAAAGATTCTTGGAGGGCACTAAGCATGAAATAAACATCAAAATTCATTTCCTGATTCCTCCTCAATCGCCGATAATTTTCATCGTTAGTCTTCTTTCAATAGTTGCGCACACTTTTTCCAACAAAAGCGTGATAACCAAAAAAATTACTGCCGCTCCCACATACGCCTCCAGAGAATGATACGTATTTGCACCAATCGCCCTAGCTTTCCCCATTACATCAACAATCCCCAGGAGAAAGGCTATCGAAGAGTCTTGCAATAACCCCACTATATTTATTCCAATACTTGGCAAGCCCATCAAAACTGCCTGCGGCGCAATAATTCGCCAAAAAGTTTGTAACCGGGTCATACCTACCGCATATGCGGCTTCCGTTTGCCCTATGGGTACACTGACAATGGCCGCCCGGATAATTTCCGCCAAAAACGCCGCCATATTTAAACCGTAGGTTAGAATGAGGAATATCATTTTATCCCACCGGTTGATGTTTATGCCCACACTACTTAAAATCGCCGGCAGACCATAATATACAATAAACATCTGCACAATAATTGGCGTGCCTCGCATAAACGATATATACAATAATGAAATTTGGTTAAAACCAGGAATTCGATATATCCGAAGCAGAGCAATTATTATACCGGCGACTATTCCAAGAATAGTCGCCGCCACCACTAAAAACAGCGTAATATGCAGCCGCGTCAACAATTGTGGCAAAGCTTCAACAACCAGACTGATATTAAAAAATCCTTCCATTGCCTCACCCCACATTCACTAAATTCTCCCCCACAACTGTGCCCGATCGGCTAAATATCAAGTGCACTATAGTGCACTTGATAACGCCTTAATCATTTGTCGTGTAATCTCCGCCAAGCACTTTAATAGAAATTTGGGCTAGAGTTCCATCCGCTTTCATTTCTTTTAAGACTTTGTCAATATCGGTTTTCAATTGAGTATCTTCTTTTCGATAAATATAATAGGTACTTGAAGTAGATATTGGCTGGCCAACAATTTTTACCTTATCGCCATAAGTCTGATTGTAGCCATCCACTATTCTTTTTATCGAAATAAAGGCATCAGCGCGGCAATCTTCCAACGCTTTAATCATGGTTACCGGGTCCGAACCGGAAGTATATACCAGTTTTATCGGATTTCCATGTTCTTTATTATATTGTTCAAGGACAAAGGCATCATTGCCGCCTTCTCCTACCAAGACTGATTTGCCATGTAAATCTTCAATGGAATTTATATCGGTTCTATTCTTAGCAACAGTAATCCTTAAAATAAAGGTGGTGTAGCTTTCATCAGCAAAAAGGTACTTTTGGGCCCGATCAGGATTCTTTTCAAATTGGTGTGCACCGATATCAACTTTGCTCGCGCCTAGACTCAACAAAATATTTTTAAAGTCCAACGTCTCAAATTCAAACTTATACTGAGGAAGCCGTCTATTTACTTCTTTTAAAACTTCCAATTCGTACCCAACAAGATTGCCGCTATCATCTAAATAGCAATAGGGTTTAAAGCCATTACCGGTACCAATAATAATTTTTTTAGATTCGCTCGCCCCTGAGGTTGAATCTTTCGTGGTTGAACCGCACCCCGCCATTATTAGCGTTGTAAATATCATTACACTTACTAGGGCCACAACTTTTCTGATCAGTATATTTTCCTTCATGCAAATTCCCCCAAATTTTAAATTACTGGTAGCAAACAAAGACTTTATTTAAACGTTGAAAATTCTTTCAGCCTACGCGAAGGCTGGTACCAAAACACACCCATTAAAAGAAAAACCAGAGTCGGCTATAGAATAAATTATTGTGATCGGAACTATTTTTTATAGATTTAAACGGCTCATAAACTGTGCTCCACAAAACATTTTTCCAGGGAACATACTCCGCTCCCAGTTCAATCCCCTTCGCTCCACCGCTGTTCACACTAGTTATATCATACGTAGTTATATACAAACTGTTGGCCTCTGTATGACGGTATTGCAGCCATGCTCCGTAAGAACCGGTTTGTCCCGGATTAGCATTTTTATAGGAAGCCTTTAACGTAAACGCCTTATTATCACTATCCGAATTCGATCTAGCGTAACCACCGTTCAACGTAAACACCGGAGAAATAGCTGTTTGTGCCGCCACCTCCCAAATACTGCTTCCCTCACCGCCATCAACGGAATAGTTATGGTAAGCAGTACCTAGATTAAACTGCCCTACTTTACTCTTTAACTCCAAACTGCCGTAAGTATTTTTCTTTCCCGAACTTATATAGGTAGTCGCCACGTTTTCCACGCCGTAGCGAGTGGTAGCTTCCACCTCCCCCAAATGATAATTGGCCAATACGCCTTTGAAATTTCCATCATAAACCAGCCCATCCAATACTGTTGCATGGCGTCCTTGCCGCCCTAATGAATAACTTCCACCAAACACTTTACCGGTTACATAAGTTTCATTCAGAACCGTATTTTGTCCATTGCTATCATCGCCGGTCCCATCTACTTTATTAAGCGTACTATCATTTTCTAGCCGAGCGGTATACGTCCATTGATCATCAACGGTGCCATTAACATATAAACGTGCACGTGTAATTATCGGATTGCTAGCGGTTTTTACCCCGCTGATGCTTTTATCTGTATGAGTAATTTTTATGAAAGCATCACCTGAAATTTTGGCTGCAACCGACTTTGCTGCCGCTCCTTCTACGTTAACACCTAAATTGGTCAACTCATTTGCATATTCAACTTCTAATTTCTGAATGGCAGCCTTATGAGCATCATCCGCTTTAGCAATGGCTTTCGCAACAACAATCGCAAATTCATAGCGGGTAACAACTTTTTTATCGGTAAATACCTTGTAATCATAACTATCAATAAGACCACCTTGGGCAAGTTCTCTAATTGCATCGTAGGACCAATGCTTTTCTGGAACTTCCGCAAATGGATTGGCTGATGCGGCAAGCGCAGTTGCAGCAATCCCTAGGACATACATAAGAACTATAAAAATAATGGCTTGTTTCTTCACAATATATCTCTCCTCGTAAAATAATCATTTATATCTCACCCGCATTTTTCTTATGCTTTCAGAATTTCTCATCCCCTTTCCTAAAAGATAAAATAAAAAGGCTAAGGTTAATTACCAAAATGGTAACTAATCTTAGCCTCTAGCCTGATGGTCTAGTCAACTAATTGGCGTTATTATATTTTTTTCTTATCATCACCTACATTGAATTGCGCTACTAACTACTATAATAAAAAGACTTTGAGCAAAACAGGTATTCCTGTTTTTAACTCAAAGCCTCTGTTCATACAGTCAGCTAATTAGATTATTTAGATGATACCATTATACCTATTAAAAGTCAATCCATAATTTTTACTTTAGTTTTCCGCCTTCAACCACAATATCTTCCGGATTAATGGAGTCGCCATAGGCCGGTTTTAAGGTTTCGTCATATGCCTTATGAATAAAGTTTTCTTTACCTAAAGTTT
>Ga0316604_10000362_pt1 | contig 59501 bp, 57 predicted proteins | sample OWC_soil_day20_C_FD_207650 | JGI IMG/M metagenome (GOLD analysis project Ga0316604, IMG submission 207650) | Wetland soil microbial communities from Old Woman Creek delta, Ohio, United States - OWC_soil_day20_CT | ecosystem: Environmental > Terrestrial > Soil > Wetlands | place: USA: Ohio...
GAAATAGCACGCGTGGTTTGATAAAGTAAATGAATTAACTTACCTGGATTCATAGATCACCTCGTTTAACAAAATAATCATATACTAGTATATGATTGACTAGTATATGATTGACTAGTATATGATTGACTAGTATATGATTGACTAGTATATGATTGACTAGTATATGATTGACTAGTATATGATTATTTCGTTTTTCTGTCAAGTCTTTACATAATGTCTGCTATTTACCTTGACTGATCTACTATAAATCACTCCCACGTAGAATGAGGGCACAATACCAAGGCGAGTGGTAATTTCATGAGATTAGTCGAAAATATAAGGTTCACTGGTGAAAATCCTGCCGTAATTTGTATGAATTGGCAGGATTTTTGTGTGTTTAGGGGAAGTAATAGTGAATATTTAATTGTAGTAGCTTGAAGGGAGAGTAAACATGAGACTGGACGATGAGACACTGGAAAGCTGTGAAATAAATGAATTGAGAGAGACAGTTGAGCATCTGAAACAGGTTAAGGCAAAATTACAGAGAAGCGAAGAACTATATAGGTTTCTCACTGAACACTCAATTGATGCGATTTGGCGGCTCGACGATCAGTTTCGATTTGTATACGTATCTTCAGCGGTAGAGAATCTCTTGGGCTATCAACCTGAAGAAATAGTCGGGCGGCATCTTTTCGGGATTCTTGTACAAGAATCGATAGATATTGTCAGCCAAGGATACGCAAGCCATAAGGCCCTGCAAGATGCAGGGCAGAGATGGGGGAGTTCAACGTATACCGTCGAAGTGATCCATAAGGATGGACATCATATTTGGGCGGAGGTTACAGTAAATCCCATATTCGAAGATGGTAATCAATTGATTGGATATAATGGTATTACTCGCGATATCAGTGCGCGCCGAAAGAATGAAGAAGTTATCCGTCAATATGCATTTTGTGATCCACTTACAAATTTGCCAAATAGGCGGTCATTCGAAGAAGAACTTGGACGCGTAATAGACCAACATAGGGAATTAAATAAATCATTTGCTATTATGTTTCTTGATGTTGATGGCTTGAAAAAGGTTAACGATGCGTACGGGCATGCTGCCGGAGATGCTTTGCTTCAAGTAGTAGCTGACCGAATTTGCCATGTGATACGTAAACAAGATTTTGTTGCCCGCTTAGCTGGCGACGAGTTCATGGCTTTATTGCCTGGAATTGGCGATAGTTGCGCAGTCGATCTTTTAGCTACTCGTCTGATTGAAAATTTCCATCAGACAATACTCATTGGTGCACACAAAGTAAGAATCGGTGTGAGTATCGGCATAAGTTTCTTTCCTGAAGATGCAGATAGTGTTAATGATCTGATGAGTTATGCTGATAAGGCCATGTATGAGGCCAAGAAAAATGGGGGCAGCAGATATGTTTGCTATGGGTAAATTGCAATGAGTCAAGAGGACAGTTACTTAACTTGATATTTGGATATTTGTCATCGCTACTAATAGGAGGACGGTATCATTGGTAATAGTGAAACTCCTGCAAGAAATTCTTGCAGGAGTTTTGTGCCAAGTGGGTATTACTACAAGGAAAGGGAGTAACCTGTGTCAAATATTGATAAATAGGAAAAAGATATATTAGGTGATGCTGATGCAATGGGTAATAGGTATAGATGGCGGTGGAACTAAAACTGTGGGCTGGGCTGTTAATCTTGCAGGCACGGTCTTAGGCCAGGTGGAGAAAGGGGCAGGTAACTACCACACAACAGGGTTGCCACATTTTAAAGCGGTAATTTCAGATATTATCGAGGAGCTTGCGGTTAGCTGCAATGGTAAGAAGACCGATTTGCAGGTCGTTAGTTTAGGTTTAGCCGGTGCTGATCGATTAAGAGACAAGCAAATCATAATGGAGACACTTATTGAATTGGAGTTACCTTGCCGGTACTTAGTTAATAGTGATGCGAAAATTGCTATGGTTGCAGGTTTGGGTAAAGCAGAAGGCATTATTTTAATTGCCGGGACTGGTTCCATTGCATATGGAATAAATCATCAAGGGGAAGTCATTCGCGCCGGTGGTTGGGGTCACCTTGCCAGTGATGAGGGCGGTGGTTATGCTATTGGACGCCAGGCATTGGTGCGTGGAATTCGGGCTGCCGAAGGGCGCGATAAAGCTACCATGCTACTAGAGATGATAATGGAAAGCGTAAGCCTAAGCAGCTGGGATGAGATGATCGGTTATATTAATAATAGAGCGATGTCCAAAGCAGAGGTTGCTTCGTTAGCTCAATTGGTAGCGGCAGCCGCCGCTAAGGGTGACGAAGTGGCAAGTGAGATATTGATTCAAGCGGGAAATGAGCTTGCCGCTTTAGTGGAGTCGGTACTCACCCGCGGTTTTGGTCAGCAAGAATCTGTGCAAGTATGTACATTCGGTGGCATTGTTTGTAACATACCGTTGATCCGCACACAAGTGGAGGAAGTGTTAATTGATAAGGCCACAATTGTATCTTCCAAAAACCAGCCAGTGGCAGGAGCAGTGAGTCTTGCTCTTGAATTGACCAGGGGAAATATTGATTTCAAGCAGGGAGCGATTGAATGCATGTAGAAACAGACGAGCTACTGACAGAAGCAGTCAACTCTCAAACCGTGAATATTGATGAATTGGATACAGACAAACTACTTAAGGTAATTAATAATGAGGACAACAAGATTGCCGGTGCTGTGGCAAAAGAAACCCCTCATATTGCTGCTGCAGTTGATAAGATAACGACTGCGATCAAAAAAGGGGGGCGGTTGATTTATTTTGGAGCCGGAACCAGCGGCCGGCTGGGTGTGCTGGACGCTGCCGAGTGTCCGCCTACTTTTGGTGTTGAGCCAGGTCTGGTAATTGGTTTGATTGCTGGGGATAGCAGAGCTTTGGTCGAGGCGGTAGAGGGAGCCGAGGATCAGTACGATGGAGCGATTAGTCAGTTACAAGCAATAAACCTGGCTGCAAGGGATGTAGTTGTCGGTCTTGCTGCCAGCGGTAGAACTCCTTATGTCATTGGGGGCTTAGAATATGCCAATAAGGTAGGGGCCTTCACTATTGCCATTAGTTGTACGCCGGAATCGGCGGTGTCAAAAGTTGCTAAGTTAGCGATTACCCCGTTGGTGGGGCCGGAGGTTATTGCTGGATCTACCCGGATGAAGGCCGGTACTGCTCAGAAGTTGGTGCTCAATATGCTGACTACGGCAACCATGATCCGTCTTGGCAAGGTGTACGGAAATTTAATGGTAGATGTTCGACCAACCAATGCTAAGCTGATGGAACGGGCGAAACGTATTGTCGCATTGGGGGCAGGAGTAAGCCGGGAATGGGCAGGTGAAGTTCTGGTTCAGGCTGGACTAAATCCCAAGACAGCTATTGTTATGATCAAACGGGAATGTTCTGCCGAACAGGCGGCTCGCTATCTTACCGCAGCTGGCGGCTTTATTCGCCAGGCGATTACAATTATTGACAAGGAGATGGAAAGATGAAGCTATTATTGGTTTGTTCGGGTGGAATGTCAAGCGCTATTGTCGTTAAAGCGATTGAAAAGGAAGCGGTTAAGACTAGTCTAGCTGTTGAAGTTAAGTCAGTAGCCAGCGGCGCGTTTGCCGATGAAGTGAAAAATGGTTGGGATATAGCACTTGTTGCACCTCAGGTACGTCACCGGTTCGATTTTTTCCAAGAGGCTGCAGCAGAAGCTAATGTTCCGGTAATAGTTATTCCCCCGCAGGGTTACAATCCGTTGGGTGGTGCGATTATTCTTGCAGAAGTTAAGAAAGTATTGGGGTAGACAGGAGAAGTAGATGCATAAATTCTTTGAACTGCTTGACAAATACCTGATACCTTTCATGACCAGGCTGTCAGAACAACGCCATCTACGGGCAGTACGTGATGGTATTATTTCGACCATACCGCTCATTATTGTTGGCAGCTTCTTTTTGATCCTGGCTTTTCCCCCAGTGCCGTTTTTGGCAGCGATCGTCAAACCATATGCAGGCCAAATCCTTATTCCGTTCCGTTTAACCATGGGGCTTATGGCACTTTATGCTTGCCATAGTATTGGCTATTATCTTGCTAAATCTTATAAATTGGACGGGGTGTCAGGCGGCATCTTGGCGATGGCCGCCTTCGTACTGACAAGTGTACCTGTTGCCTACTCAGACAAGGGGCAAGCGTTGCTTATGGAGAACCTTGGGGGCGGCAGTATGTTTGTCGCGATCCTTATGGCCATTTTTGCTGTAGAGGTATTGCGGTTTGCTAAAAGTAACAAGCTGACAATTAAGATGCCGGAAGGCGTACCGGAGTCTGTTGCCAAATCGTTTGAGGCACTTATTCCGGCGGCAATTATTATACCGACAATCTGGGTAATTCGGGATTTTCTTGGATTTGATATTCACCACTTTGTTTTGCAATTATTTCAGCCATTAGTACTGGCCGGCAATACGTTAGCAGGTATTTTAGTACCTATTATTATCATAACTCTCCTGTGGGCTACTGGAATTCACGGTGACTCCGTAGTTGGCAGTGTAGCAAGGCCAATTTGGTTAGTGCTCTTAGACCAAAATATTGCTGCGGCTGCGGCTGGACAACCTATACCGAATATTGCGCCTGAGCCTTTCTTTCAGTGGTTTGTCTGGATTGGCGGTTCGGGAGCAACCCTTAGCCTGGTGCTTATTATGCTATTTTCAAAGGCACCTTATCTTAAAAGTATGAGCAAAGCTTCCCTCTTACCAGGGATTTGTAATATCAATGAACCGGTTATATTTGGCGTTCCGGTTATGCTTAATCCGCTGTTATTTGTACCGTTTCTGTTTGGTCCGATTACCATCGGAATTCTTACTTATTTTGCTATGGATATGGGATTAGTAAGTAAGCCATATATACTCGTACCTTGGACACTGCCTGCGCCTATTGGTGCGTATCTGGCAACAGGTGGTGACTGGCGGGCTATCCTGCTGGTACTTGTCAACATAACAATTACCGCTGCCCTATATTATCCGTTCCTCAAAGCCTATGAGCGAAAACTCATTAGAGAAGGAGCTGCCGGGGAATTAGAAGAGGAGAAGAAATGACAGAAGAAATTATATTTACGATTATTCTTCATGCTGGTAATGCCAGGGCTGAGGCCTATGAAGCGCTGCGTGCCGCGCAGGCGGGAGATTTTGATAAAGCGGCTGAACATTTACGGCAAGCGGAGGAAGAAGTTAGTGCTGCTCACCAGGTCCAGGCTGATATGATTCAGCAGGAGGCCCAGGGTAATAAAGTTGAGATAACACTCTTGTTTGTGCATGCACAGGATCATTTGATGACAGCACTGTCGGAAAAGAATCTCATTGAGAACATGGTTGAGATGCACAAAACAATAAAACAGCTTGCTGCTAAACTGGAGGCGTCAGAGTGTCAGGATTAAAAGTTGTTGTTATCGGTGGGGGCAGCAGTTATACGCCGGAATTAATCGACGGTTTTATCCGGCGGGCGGGTGAACTGTCGGTTGCCGAAATATGTCTTGTCGATATCCCGACCGGGCAAAAAAAGCTAGCCATTATTGCTGAATTATCGCGCCGAATGGTGGATAAGGCAGGTCTCAAGATTAGTATTACGTCCTGTTTCGACCGGGAGCAGGCGCTACAGGGTGCCGATTTTGTTGTGACCCAGTTTCGGGTTGGCGGTCTTGCCGCCCGCGCCAAAGATGAGAGGTTTCCTTTACAATACGGCGTATTGGGACAAGAAACTACCGGCCCGGGCGGCTTTGCTAAGGCGTTGCGTACTATCCCGGTAATTCTTGCTATTTGTAAGGATATGGAGCGGTTATGCCCAGATGCCTGGTTAATCAATTTCACTAATCCGGCAGGGCTGATTACCGAGAGTGTTCTTAGGCACACCAATGTAAAATGTATTGGGTTATGTAATGTTCCGATCCATTTGAAGATGACGATCGCAAAACTGCTGGATGCTGACGCTAACGAAGTCTATATTGATTTTGCGGGACTCAATCATCTTGTATGGGGACGCACAGTGTGGCATAAAGGTATTGATGTTACTGCCAAAGTTCTGGAGCTGATGCAGGACGGGGCGGCGCTTACGATGAAAAACATACCAGATCTTAAATGGGACGGCGATTTCCTGCAAGCATTGGGCATGGTACCCTGTCCTTACCACAGGTACTACTATATGACTGACGCAATTCTTGCTGAAGAACAGGCGGCAGCAGCCCAGGGCGGGGTAGGAACAAGAGCCGAGGTGGTAAAGGCAGTAGAAAGTAGATTATTTGAGCTGTATCAAGACCCTCAATTGGCTGAAAAACCGGCAGAGCTTGAAAAGCGGGGCGGCGCATATTATTCAGATGCTGCGGTATCGCTAATCAGCGCTATTTATAATGATAAACGGGAAATACACACAGTAAACATCGCCAATAACGGAGCGATAAGCGGATTACCGGCTGACGCTGTTATCGAAACGAATTGTGTAATTAGTAAAAATGGTGCATTACCGCTGGTGGTAGGGGAGTTGCCGCCAGAACTTGCCGGACTTGTGCAGCATGTCAAAGCCTATGAAATGCTAGCTATTGAGGCTGGGGTACATGGTGATCACAATAAGGCGCTACAGGCTTTAGCAAACCACCCGCTGGTACCATCGGTAGGAATTGCCAAACAACTATTAGCCGATTTGTTAATGATAAATGCGGAGTATCTGCCTCAATTTGAGGATTAACGAAAGCGGGGGAAAAGTATGCTTGATTTAATCATAAATGCGGATGATCTGGGGCTGACATCTGGATGTAATGAGGGAATTATCAAGGCAATCACTAAGGGCATAGTTACTGACACTACCTTGATGGTTAATACCGACTTTACCCAAGATGCTATCGGGAAGCTAAAGCAGCACGGTATAACTAGGGTAGGGTTGCACCTCAATCTTACCTTTGGTGAGCCGGTCTTAGCGGCTGGGCAAGTTCCCAGCCTGGTAGATGCCCAGGGGCGATTTAGGCGTAAGGCTGCTGAAACTGTTCCGCTCATGAAGTCGATTGATGTAAAACGTGAACTGAGCGCCCAGGTTGCGAAGTTCTTAGCCACAGGACTCGGTTTGACTCACCTGGATAGTCATCACCATGCTCACACCTATCCGGCGATACTAGATATAGTTATTGATTTGGCGCAGCAATTACACGTACCACTTAGACAAGGTAATGAGACTGTGCGGCAAACGATAAAAAAAGCGGGTATAGCAGCTACAGATGCAATTTCACTGAATTTCTATGAGCAGGGGGCTACGCTTGATAACTTAAAACAAATTATCCAAAGTCACCCGTGTGGAACGTTAGAAATCATGTGCCACCCGGCCAACCCAGATCAATTGCTTTATGATATTAGCTCATACAATCACTGGCGCGAAAACGAATTAGCGGTCTTAACGTCTCAAGAAATACAGGATTTTATTAAAAATAACGGCGTCCGTCTTGTGGGGTTTGACGCCTTGCAGGTATGATATGCAGCGACTTTTCATTTTAAGGAGTAAATCATGGTAGAACAAACCGTAACTGTAGTAAATAAAGTAGGGTTACATGCTCGACCCGCCACAGTACTGATTAAATTAATCAGTAGCTTTTCCTGTGAGGTGGTACTTGTGAAAGACGGAAAACCTTTCAATGCCAAGAGTATTCTGGCTGTAATGAGCGCAGGAATCAAGCAAGATGATAGTATTACTGTCAGGGTGAATGGTGAAGGGGAAGTGCAAGCACTTGAAGCCGTTATCTCCCTAATAAAGTCCGGTTTCGGGGAAAGCTAGTTTTTACACTGAACGACAGGAGGAGGAACACTTTGAAAATTAAGCAGTACACAATAGTTGTGATACTATTGATGGCAGCAGTGCTGTTAGGCGCAATGCCCAATGGGTATGCCAGTTCTCCGAACCAGGAAGCGGGTAAGGTAAAACTGGGAATTGATAATGTTGATCAGCACCTAAGTCTTTTTTCAGGTAAAAGAGTAGGGCTTATTACTAACGCCACCGGCATGAACAGCCAGTTTCAAAGTTCAATTGATGTATTAGCCGCTAAAACTAAGCTTGTAGCATTATTTTCTCCGGAACACGGCATTCGCGGGGCAGTACCTGCCGGCGATAAGGTTGGCAGTCAAAAAGATAGTAAGACAGGATTACCTGTGTTCAGCCTATACGGCGCCACTAAAAAACCGACTCCAGAGATGCTGGAAAATCTGGATGTCATTGCTTTTGATATCCAGGATGTTGGAGCACGTGCTTATACTTATATCTATACAATGGCGTACGCCATGCAAGCAGCTAAAGAAAACGGGAAGACTTTTGTTGTTTTTGATCGTCCTAATCCGGTAGGGGGAGTTGAGGTGGAAGGCGGTATTACCAAACCTGGATTTGAGTCTTTCATCGGCATGTACCCCATTCCCATTAGACATGGCATGACTGTTGGCGAATTAGCCAAGTTATTTAATAAGGAATTTGGAATCGGTTGTGACCTGGTAGTTATTGAAATGAGCAACTGGCACCGTGAGATGTACTTTGACGACACCGGGCTGCCCTGGGTCATGACCTCACCCAACATACCGACACCAGATACTGCCTTAGTCTATCCTGGCACCGGCATTTTCGGCGGGACAAATATTTCGGAAGGTGTAGGGACGACCAGACCCTTTGACTTTGTCGGTGCTCCTTGGCTTGACGCTGAGAGTTTAGCTAATCAGATGAACGCTATGAAGCTTCCGGGCGTAATTTTTCGTCCGGCGCACTACATCCCGCGTTTCGGAAACTTTACCGGTGAAACCTGCAATGGTGTTCAATTGCATATAACTGACCGCAAAGCTTTTCGGCCTGTACGTACAGGCTTGAGCCTGCTATATACGGTGCAAGATCTAAATGATAACCAGTTCGCCTACAGCTTCAACGGCAAAGGGGCGCCAATGATTGACTTGATTACCGGTGATGATGCCCTGAGGCTTGGACGGTATAGTTTAGAGGAAACACTGTCCCAGTGGGAACAAGAGGCAAAGCAGTTTAAAGAAATGTCAAAAGCCTACTATATTTATTCACTGGGTAAGTTGCCAGGTGAGTAGGGCTAGCATTTTGAGAAGAATTGCAGCCAGTAAGAGTGAAGGAGAAGGAGACAAAATGAAATCCTGGAAACAATATCTATGGGTGGCAATGCTCCTCGTACTGTGGCTGGTGCCGACAACGATGAGCGCCGAGGAGCGAAAGGATGAATGGAAGCAGCCAGGCTATAATTTTGCCGTGATGAAATTGGTGTTAGTGCAGACGCGCTTTGCCGAGGGTGTGCAGGCGGATGAGCTGAAGCGGCGTATTCTGAACGATAAGGTACAGCAAGTTTTTTCCCAAAACTTAAAATTTGCTCAGGCTGGACTTGGCTTTTTAAGTGAGGAGGAGTTGGTTCAAAGGCTGAGTAAGACCAGCGGCGAAGATGTGGCATCCTTGGCGCAGAGTGATTCGCAGCGATATGAGAAGTTACTCCAAGAGGGCGCAGCCATTTACTGCCAGGGCATCTTACAGGTGCGCTTCAGTGTCTATAAAGACACGGCACGTTATATTCCCGAGAGACTAGAAACCTATCAGACCACCGAACAGGTTTCCCTCAAGAAGGTGGTGACTGGTGCTGACGGCAAAAAGACGACAGTGAAGGAATGGGTGGATGTGCCGGTCACTGAAACCAGAATAGTGCCGGCTCATGATATAATCACGGCACATACGGCCATCGAACTGACCTTGCTTGATGCCAAGAGTAATGCGACAGTATGGAAAATGGTGGATAGCCGTGACGCTGTAGATAAAGGAAAGGATGGCATGGTCGACCGGAGCTTAAAGCGTGCAGCCGAGCGTCTGGAAGCTGTCAAGAAATCCTGAGTCAAGTAAATTCACAAAAAAGAAATTTTCTTTACATTTGAATGCTATAGCGGCTATAATTAACCCTTATGAGATACTCTAATCAAACGGCGTTTAGACCGGCAGTAGCTGGATGTTTTGTAGGTGTTATCGTAGTAGGTATTCTATATGTTTATGTGTTTGGCATTGAGCGGTTTAAACCAGAGATGATTCGTGATACGATTTTATCCTTGGGTTACTGGAGCCCACTACTGTTTATTTTATGTAATGTTTTTCGTCCGCTTGTTTTCTTTCCAGCCATTATATTGGCTGTTGCTGGTGGCTTAGCGTTTGGGCCACTGTGGGGGGCGATATATCTAATTATCGGTACAGTTTGCGGGGCCGCTTTGTGCTTTGGGGTAGCTCGCCTGGTGGGCCGCGATAGACTCAAGCGATTTTGGCCGAAATGGATACTGCTGGAAGAGCTAGATAATCAGTCAGTGAGGCATGGTTTCAGAACAGTATTGATTCTGCGTCTAGCTCCCGTTTTACCTTGGGATGCTGTTAGTTTTCTTGCCGGGCTGTCTAAGGTGCGATTTTGGCCATATATTTTGGCGACTGTGATGGGCAGTGTGCCTGGTGCTGTTGCGTTTAGCTATTTTGGTAATATCATGTTTCAATCTTTATCAATGGCTGTGCTAGTTGCCATACTTATTGTTATAATGAGTATTTATCTACGAAGACTGTGTCAGGAGCGTTAGAGTAAATAAATATGGTTGATGCTATTAAACGGGCCAATAGCGCCGAGCCGGCTAAAATCCGGGAAGCACTTGCTGCTACTAAAGATTTTCTGGCCGTAACTGGTAAAACGTCGTTAAATGAAAAAAATGATGCCGTAAAAGCTGCTGTAATTCTAGAGATGAAGGATGGTAAACAAAGTTACCGCGCAACCGTAAATCCCTAGAATTCAGGCTGAGCTGACTCACTTTGATAAATTAACCAATAAAAGCCTCAACCTATGCGAAATGTACGGTGTGTTAACAAGCCGTTACATAGAGCAAGGTTGAGGTTTTTTTATATGTATCATAATTTATAAATTTTGGGAGTGGCGGAGGTCTTATAAAACAAGGGGTGTCAAGTACAAAACCCGGCACAGGCGACCGGCAATCCTCGTAACTCTCGTAACTCTCGTAACCCCCCTGGCCTTTGCCGGAAAAAGCGTTCCGCAGGAGAAAAGCCGGGCGGTATTCCGTAAAAAAATCCGTACTGTCTGAGCGTAGCGAGTTTACGGATTTTAGGAATACCGCCTGGCTTTTCAGCTTTTGGAGGCTTGGGGCCTAGACCTTTTGTTACTTTTGGGGCAATGCCAAAAGTAAAACCTCTCTCCTTGTATTCGATTGCCCCAATATCTGATGTGTGCAAATCCAAAGAACGAATAACGGTATCGTGGACTATAGCATTACTATTTTTTGACTGAAGATTAAAAGGCCGCGATAGCGGTTTTCTTAGACTTTATACGATTTTTTGCAAAAAAAAGAGTAGGGTACATTTTCTGTACTCTACTCTTCAGAGAATTTTATTATATTTTTCTTAACTTAATGACATTGCTCGCGGGCATGGTCATTTTATAATCCCCCGATTACTTCGTTAACCACTTTGCAGGTCTGCTTTTCGCCGTCTTTACCGAGCTTCGTACAACAGCAGGACAATCTGCAGTTGCATAAAAAGGAATAATATGCAATAATATTTACAACATTACCATTTTAACTAAATAAAGGAGGAAATACATTGCGTAAAAAATTGACGTTGTATTTTATAGTAATGACTTTTTTACTGTCAATAGTAGCACTTGCTGGTTGTGGTCAACAAAAACAGGCGGCACCAGCTAATTCCGGTAAAAAAATTGTTAAGATTGGGTCGGAAACAACCTTTCCACCCTTTGAATTTCAGGATGAAAAAACTCAAGAATATGTTGGCTTTGATATTGATTTAGCAAAGGCGGTATTTACCAAAGCTGGCTATGAACCTCAGATCGTTAGCACCCAGTTTGATGGTTTGATTCCGGCGGTAGATGGAGGAACAATTGATGCAATTGTTTCCGGTATGCAAATTACCGAAGAACGCTCGAAGAAAGTACTATTTTCTAACCCGTATTATGAATCAGGACAAAATATTTTAGTTAGAGCTGACAATAGCACTATACAAAACTGGAATGATCTAGAGGGTAAAAAGATTGGGGTACAAATTGGTACAACCGGAGCTGCAGAAGCTAAAAAAGTGCTTAATGCCAGCGTTCGCGAGTTTAATAATACATCAGAAGCTAACTTAGAGCTAAAAGCGGGCGGCGTGGATGCAGTAGTTAACAGCGTTCCGGTAAATGCATATTATCTGAAGAATGGCGGCGGTTCAAAAGATGCTAAGATGGTAGGCGATATCCATAAGGCGTTATACTGTGGAATTGCTGTGAAGAAGGGTAATACGGAAATGATTGAAAAGGTTAATAAAGCCCTTGATGAAATTAAGCAAAATGGTGAATATGATAAAATTTATGAGACGTGGTTTGGGAAAAAGCCATAGCACACCATAGGTTGTCAAACTCCTGCAAGAAATTCTTATTTTGAATTTTTTGCAGGAGTTTTGTATTTTATGGTAAATTTAATGATATTAAACAACGTAACATAGTTTGGTTATACGATGCTGGAGGAGGCTAAAATGACGGTTAGACTAGATATGGCCAATGGTCCTGTTCCGCGAGTAATTATCCATTTAGCTCTTCCCTTAATGATTTCATTGTTTTTTCAGAATTTATATTCTTATGTTAATACAATCTTTATTTCTTGGTTAGGTGAACTGCCGTTAGCCGCCATTTCTCTAGCGGTGCCATTATCATATATCGCTCTTTCACTAGGTAAGGGAATTGCCATGGGCAGTGTGGTGTTGATCAGTCATGATAGAGGCGCTGGTAATGAGGCTGATGCCCAGAAGATGGGCATGGCAATATTGCCACTTATGACAATCATGATGATATGCTTTTTGCCCCTCATGCTGCCTGAACTATGTCGTGTGTTTTTTACTTTTTTGGGTGCTGATGCAATGGTTATGGAGCATATTTACGGATTTACTTTTTGGTTAGTTGCTGGCTTTCCTGTTATGGGATATGTAATGACTGCGGAAGCCTTGTTTATTGCCAAAGGGGATACAGTGACGCCGATGAAGGGAATGATTTTGGGGAATGTGCTGAATTTGCTGCTTGATCCAGTACTGATATTTGGCCTCGAACTTGGGACTGCTGGCGCAACTATGGGTACATTGCTTGGACAGATTGGGGCTGCTATTTACTTAAGTTGGCGGTTGCGAGTGGCTGGGTGTAGGCACCTGACAATTATCCCTACTACAGGAATGATAAAACAATGGAAACGGATTGCTGGTCAGGGTATGTTTATTGCTCTTTCTTATCTGGTTTCTCCCATTGGCTTAATGCTCCTGAATGGAGTACTTATTCAATTTGGCGCAGTTGCAGTTGACGCATGGAATATGATGTCGCGTACGGAAATGATGGTTATGTTACCTATTATGGGTATGAGTAATGCGTTGGCAACTTTTATTAGTTTTAATGCCGGAAAACAAGATTATATGCGTATTCGAAGCGGCGTGAAATTTTTCTTTGTATTATCCCTTGGTATTGTATTACCGGTTATGCTTCTATTTGTTTCATTTCCTCATGCTTTAAATGCTGTTTTTCGTCCTCCGGCAGAATTGAGAGAAGTTAGTGGTTATGCCATTCAAGCATCAGGAGTCGCCATTGTTTTTTCTACAGTACTATTTGCTTTCAATGGTACGGTACAAGGGTTGAAGCGGCCAGCATTAATGATGATTGTTTCTTTTGTTTACATTATTGTATTACGGGTGCCGCTGGCTTATTTGATTGGCAGCTATTGGGGCGCACAAGGGGTGTTTTGGAGTCATCCATTGGCAGCAATGGGGGCAGCGATAGTAGCGCTTTTAGTGTTATTGCGATTGGTAAGAACGTACCAAGTTGAAACCGGAAGCTAGTAACGGCAATGAACAGGGAGGTAATTATGGCAGAAGAGTCGATAAACAAGAATTGGGAAGTTGATTTTTTTAGCCCTGCTGATGCGCCAGGTGTGGTTGAGTTGTACCGGGCAATTTATGGCGATAATTATCCAAGGCGGGAAGTGTATGATCCCGAGGAATTGATACGTCAGGGTGATGCTGGTGAAACATACCGAATGATAGCTCGTACTGAGGCGGGCGAGGTGGTAGGACATATTGCGTTATACCGTTCATCGCCACCTAATAAAAAGCTTTATGAACATGGACAACTGATGGTCAGGAACGACTATCGTCAAACATTGATAGCGATGGAATTGCTTAATGCGTCGTTAGAAAAAATTCCCCAGCGTTACGGTTTAGAGCAGGTATGGGGGGAAGCGGTATGTAATCATTTATTTACCCAACAATCAGTTATGCGACAAGGTTTTTATGAAACCGGGATAGAGTTGGATTTAATGCCTGCTGAATCGTATAGTCAGGCGAATTCTCAGTCAACAGATGGTCGCGTTTCTACGCTGACTGTTTTTCGCAACTTTAAAACTAGGCCACAGACCCTCTATCTGCCGAGTGTTTACGAAGAGATGTTGCAGGAGATCTATGCTGTTGCAGATTGCGGACATAGCTTTGTTACAGCGAAGAAACTACTGCCAACCCAAATTGCGACAGTGGGAGAACTACAACTGTTTAGTGATGCCGGGGTGGCTAGAATTACCTTTGAGGACACAGGGGACGATTTTGCGGGTTATCTTGCTCAGTTGGAAGAACAGACTGTAGCTGCGGGTATCATGGTTACGCAAGTGTTTATTCGACTCACTCATCCTTGGACAGGTGCTGTAGTTGATGTGTTGCGTGAGTGTGGCTATTTTTTTGGCGGAGCACTGCCACGGTGGTTTGACGATGACGGCTTTTTTATGCAGAAAATAGTAGGTTTGCCCAATTTTGACGGTGCTAATCTTTATACTAAACGAGCAAAGAAAATCAAAGAATTTAGTAAAAATGATTGGCAAGCTGTAACGGGAACCGCTCTATAAGTTCCAAGCCGCGGGAAAGGGGAAAGAGTATGGGTGGTAATAAAGCTGTTAAAGTTATGCAGGAAACAGATAGGTTAGCTGTTGGCAAATTGTTGACAAAGAGAGCGCATATTGCGCCAAACAGCAGAGCGTTGCTCTACTATAAACAACAAACCGAATATACCTATGGCGAATTTAATAAGATCGCTGGTGACGTTGCCAAAGGACTTATAGCTTTTGGCGCTGAGCGTGGTAGTCATGCTGCGGTTTGGGCGATAAACTTGCCAGAATGGCTATTTATCCAGTTCGGTTGTGCTAAGGCGGGCATACCCTTAGTTGCAATCAATAGCAATTATCGAGCCTATGAATTGGAATATGTTCTTAAACAATCTGAAACTACGACATTGTTTATTGCTGATGGTGCCAGTCAACCAGGGGAATATCTAGCTGCTATCTATGAAATATGTCCAGAACTGAGAACAACGCGTCCGGGATGTCTGCAGGCCGCACGCCTGCCAGCACTGAAAAATGTTGTTTTTCTGGGAAAAGAACAGCAGCCAGGCATGTTTACCTGGCAAGGTTTTTTTGCAAAGAGTAAGACTATCAGTGATAAAGAGTTGGCTGTTAGAGAAAATACAGTAAAAGGTGAGGATATCTTCACTATACAATATACTTCAGGAACGACTGGTACCCCGAAAGGTGCCATGCTTACCCATAGCAGTTATGTTATAAATGCTTTTGAGACTGCAAAGTACCAAGGATTAACGCCGCAAGATATTAGTTGCATACCGCTGCCCTTTTTTCACGCGTATGGCTGTATTGCGGTTATGGCAGCGGTTGCGGCTGGTGCGGCCATTGCTGTGATAGAACAGTTTAATGCACAGGAATTAGTAAAGACCCTTGAAGGTTGCCAAGCGACGGCTGTATGTGGCACGCCTACCATGTTTGTTGCTGCGCTGGAAGAGTTGAGTCATCATTGCTATGACTTGTCTTCCTTGCGGGGTGGCAATATGGCGGGCGCTTTTTGTCCGCCACAACTGGTACAAGCGGTGGTGGACAAACTGGGAGCGCGTGAATTTGGTATATTATACGGTTCTACGGAGGCCATTATCAGTATTATGAACAGGTGGGACGACTCGCTAGAACATCGTATCAATACGTTGGGACAGGCTTTACCTGAGGTAGAATTGAAAATTGTTGATCCGCAGACGGGTGAGACAGTGGCGGCGGGAACTGCCGGTGAGCTTTGTATTAAAAGTCCCTCCCGGATGAAAGGGTATTATAAAATGCCGGAGGCTACTGCTCAGGCTATTGATAGTGCAGGATGGTTGCATAGTGGTGATTTGGCGTGTATTGATACGGAAGGTTATTGTCGTATTACTGGCCGGATCAAGGATATGATTATTCGCGGTGGTGAGAATGTGTATCCGGCGGAAATTGAAGAATTTTTAACCACCCATCCCAAGATTAAAGATGCCCAGGTGGTGGGAATACCTTGTGAGTATTATGGTGAAGAGGTGGTGGCCTTTGTACGCTTACAAGCAGGGCAAAGTGCTACTCCACTGGAAATAAAACGATATTGCCGGGAACGGATTGCTATTCATAAAGTTCCGGCTCAATTCCTGTTTGTGGAGCAATATCCCCAGACTGCCAGTGGCAAGGTGCAGAAATTTAAACTTAGGGAACTGGCTATCCAGCTGCTAAGTGAAAAAATACATAAAAATAGAGGAGCATGTCAAAATGAACAGACAGCAAATTGAAACCCGTTTGCGAGAAATTATTGCCAAACGTGTACGAAATATCAGCTCAGAGTCGATTGACATGGATACGGAGTTAACAGCGTTAGGACTGGATTCGCTGGGGTTCAGCTGGCTGTTAGCTGATATTGAGGATACTTTTGAATTTGTAATGCAGGGTTCGGATATCTTAAAACTCAAAACATTAAGTGGTGCCATTGATTATGTGGAAAATCATGTGTCAAAGTAGCCGCCCGCTAACGAGTGCCCCCTCGGTCATTGGTCAATCGGCGCCGCGGGCTGATGCCCTGACTAAGGTTACTGGCGAAGAGCGATATGCAACTGATTATTATCCGGAAAACCACCTTTGGGCAGGTATCAAGCGTGCCGCCTATCCCCATGCCAGGATTACGAGTATTGATATTTCACAGGCAAAAGGCATGGTTGGTGTCGTTGCGGTTTTAACAAGTAAAGATGTGCAAGGCAGTAATCGATTGGGTATTTTCGAAAAAGATCAACCGATCCTGGCAGATGGCATTGTTCGCCATTATGGTGAGGCTGTTGCGTTAGTAACGGCTGAGACTAAAGAAATACTAAAACAGGCGCTAGCTGCGATTGTGGTGGAATATGAACCGCTGGCTGCCGTGTTTGATCCCCAGGCAGCCATGAGTAAAGAGTCGGTTATCCTCCATCCCGGGAGAGCGGATGGCAATGTGCTGCTTAGTGATGAAATTAGCTGTGGGCGTGGTGTTGAGGCGTTAGCAGATTGTGAGTTTACTGCGGAAGTGTCAATTGAAGTAAACTGGCAAGATCATGCATTTCTTGAAACAGAGGCTGGGGTAGCGTGGCTGGAAGCGGACGGTACGATTGCCATGATTGCTTCTACGCAGACCCCGTTTCGTGATCGCTTGGAGCTGGCAGAAGCCTTAAAAATACCACCGACCAAGTTTAGAGTGATGGCACCGTATTTAGGCGGTGCTTTCGGCGGTAAAGATGGTATTACGGTACAGGGATTTTTGGCTTTGGCAGCCCTTCATGCCGGTGGACGAGCAGTAAAAATGTGGTATGAAAGAGAAGAACATTTTCTTGCAGGCACCAAAAGACATCCCGCAATTATGAAATATAAGTTGGGTTGTGACCAACAAGGTATGTTACAAGCGTTGGACTGCAGTATTTTGATGGATACGGGGGCGTATTCAGCAATGGGTGGTGAGGTGTTGGAGTTAGCCATGGAGCATGCTGGCGGCCCCTACTGTATTCCCAATACGCGAATTAAGGGGGCGGTTGTGTATACCAACAATCCGATTGCCAGTGCTTTTCGGGGGTTTGGGGTCCCACAGGTAGCGGCAGGAATCGAGCAGGCAGTTGACGAATTGGCGAAGACGGCAGGCTTTGATCTGTTGCAGTTTCGCCTCAAGAATGCTGTCCGCCGAGGTAGTGTTACACCAACAGGTGTGTTGTTGACGCAAACGGTTGGGCTTAGTGAATGCTTGAAAAAGGTAGCAGACCACCGCCTATGGCGTGAACGGGAACTGTGGCAGAATAGTGCTCCAGCTTTTAAGCGGCGCGGCGTTGGTCTGGCAGCCTGTTATCATGCTGTTGGTTTTGGCCCGGTTATTCCTGATTACGCTAACGCTAAGCTAGAACTCGCTGCCGATGGTCATATTCGTGTTTTCGCCGGTGTCTCCGATATGGGGCAGGGTAATGCTGCTACTTATATGCAAATTGTCGGCCATATTCTTTTCCAAGGCTATGATAATATGGAGATCGTCCTGCCAGATACAGCCTGCACTCTGCCTTCCTGCTCGTCTTCAGCCAGCCGGACGACCTTTACCTATGGCAATGCGATTACTGGGGCGGCGGATATTCTGAAAGAACGAATTCTGGCAAGAGCCTTATTGCTATTTTCCTTTCAACTGCTTGAACAACTTAATGTGCAAGATCTGGTGCTATTACCAGGGCGGATTGTCCATCAGCCTTCTGGGCGTGAAGTTCCTTTGCAATTGATTGCCGGGTTTATGGATGAAAGCGAACGGATAGCTACCTATAGTTATACTTGCCCGGTCAATAAGCAAGTGTTGCCGACAGGCAAAAAATTGCGTCACCATGGGTATCCACACCGGGTATTTTCCTATGCTGTTCAGTTGGTCAGGCTGCAGGTAGATACGTTAACCGGCGAAATAGAAGTATGTGATCTGTTAAACTGTATTGAGGCTGGAAGTGTGCTAAATCCCCAGGTTTTTGAGCAGCAAATCCAAGGTGGCGCTGCTCAGGGAATTGGGTACGCTTTATTTGAGGATTTTGCTCTAAAAGAGGGGAAAATCAGGACAAATGATTTTTCTACCTATATCCTGCCAACAGCGATGGATATACCCAATATGGAAACGGTAGTCGTACCGTTAGCAGAGGATGATGGGCCATATGGTATGAAAGGTGCGGGTGAAATTAGTATTGATGGCATTTTATCAGCCATTGCCAATGGTGTTGCTGCTATAATTGGAACACGAATTACGCAGGGGACACTGACTGGGGAAAAAATATTATTGGCTCTCCGTCAAGCTGGCAAGGAGGCTGTGCGATGAGAGTAAAATTCATGCTCAATGGAAAGCAAACAATAGTGGATGCGCCTGCTGATCGACGAGTGGTTGATCTTTTGCGGGAGGATTTTGGACTGATTGGTGTAAAAGAGTGTTGTGGCGCAGGGGAATGTGGTGCTTGCACCATACTTGTTAATGGAACAAGCCGCCTTTCTTGTTTGATGTTAGCAGCTCAATTGGAAGGAGTGGAAGTTACCACCATAGAGGGTGTAGCACCTGAGGGCAGTTTTGCTATTGTACAGCAGGCATTTATTGATTGTGGTGCGGTACAATGTGGTTTTTGTACCCCCGGTATGGTGTTGGCAGTGTTAGATTTGTTACAACGCAACCCACAGCCAAGCAGTGAGGAAATTCGAGAAGGACTAAGTGGCAACTTATGTCGCTGTACCGGCTACCAAAAAATTGTAGAAGCTGTCCAAGTAGCAGCTGCTTTGCTGAAGGGGAGGCGTGCATAATGGAGGTTCTTTTTCCCCGCACACTGGAGGAATTAAAAGAATTGTTCGTGACCTACCCGGATGGGCGGATAATAGCTGGCGGTACTGATCTTTTAGTTCAGCTTAGGAAACATGGTAATAAACCGTCGGCTTTATTTTCTGTGGAGCATTTGGAACAGTTGCAGCATGTGGAAGAAAAGGAAACGGAGATTTTTATTGGTGCTGGTGTGACCCATCAGCAGCTTTGGGAGTTGCCGATCATCAAGAACTATTTCCCGGTTTTGCATGATGCGGTAGCCGTGCTTGGATCGCCGCCAATCCGGCATAGTGGAACGCTAGGCGGAAATTTGTGTACCGCTTCGCCGGCAGGTGACACTTTGCCGCCGCTCTACGTTCTTGGAGCCAAGATTGCAATTAGCGGCAAAACTGGCAAACGTTGTGTGCCGATTGCTGAATTTATTCAAGGTCCTGGCTGCACAATGTTGGAGCAGGGCGAATTTGTAACAGGTATTCAGATTCCGCTGCCAGCACCGCAAGCGTTTTCCGCATATTACAAGGTTGGTAAACGCAAGGCTTTGGCCATTGCCATTGCTAGCTTGGCCGTTATGCTGGAAGTAAACCCTGATGAAACAGTGAAAAATATTAAGTTGGCTTGGGGGAGCGTCGGTCCTACTGTTATGGTGCTACCAGAAGTAGAAGCGTTTCTTAAGGGAAAGGTTTTATCTGACGAAATACTATCGCAGGCAGGGAAAATGGCAAGTCTGGGTGTTAAGCCTATTGATGATATCCGGGCAAGTGCAGAGTATCGGCAATGTCTAACGGCAAATTTACTGTTGCGTATTTGCCGTGATTGAATAGCGACTTGCCAAAATATAAAGAAGATCGCTAACCACTTGGCTAAGCTAGCCTAGTTGGGAGCGATCTTCTTTTCATTTTCTGATGATTTCTGAAACCGAGCACCAACTAACGAGTTTTCCCCTTTTGGCACAGTAGATTCATTTTATCTTAATCGCTGAGTCAAGACTCCCGCCTCTACAGGCGGCGTCAGTTCAGGTGGAGTAGACTCTCCACCTGAACCCCCGATGTTTCAGCTCTGCTGAAACGAGTTCACTAGATGGAGTTTCTCGACGCTCTGAATAAAGTATCGTGCATCGTGAAGTCAGATTGCGATTTTAACTAACTCATGACCATGTGGGCAATGGAACAATGGGGTGATTTGGTCATTGTTTTGATGTTTTTTCGAAAGCGTTCATATCTGATACAGCAGTATTCAAGAAAGTCATCGCCATTATAATGTCTGATTAATGCCCAGGCTGTCCAGAGTAAATCTTGCGCCATTATAAAGCTTTTTATTTTTAATTCTTCCGTAGGAGTCAGCGGCTGGCCGAAGTAGTCCTGAATTAAATAGTCAATAGCTTCTGCAGATAGTTTGGATTCAAGAATGTAGGCTGCTACATCCCAGCAGGGATCATTCATTCCAGAATATTCCCAGTCAATAAGATATGTTCTGCCAGTAGCATCAATGATAAAGTTCTCAGGCACTGTGTCATTGTGACAGGGTGCAAAAATTGTATTTTTAACATTTTCTTGGACAAATTTGTTTAATTGGTCCTTTAGAGTTGTGTAATCAGAGAAAAAATCGCCGTGTAGTTGTTGGATAATCTGTTCATATTTGTCCAGTTCAGCTTGCCAATCGAAGCGGTTTGAAAAATGTTTTGAATTAGAGTGAATTTTTTTCAGTAATTGGGAAACCGATTTTAGATTTTGAGGGTAGCAAGGGCCGGCGTGAGCCAGGTTTTGGCTATTATTTATGTATGTGCTTATTTTGATTCCGCTGGTTTCATCAAAATAAATGCAATCAGAGTTTACGCCGAACTCTGAGGCGAGAGCATTATTTATTTTTTCCATTTTTCGATCAATAATATGTTCTGTCATGCCACCAGGTTGCCTGATGACATATTCGATGTCCTGAATGTTCATTATGTAGTTATAATTGGTAAGGCCGCCGGCAAAGCGGGATTTGTCAAATACAATGCTCTCATCGTGGAAAGCATTGCGTAGCTTTTCTTGTATTAATTCTTCCATTCTCATATAAAACTCCACCAAGTACATGATACTTGGATTTTAAGATTATTAATAATTTACTATAGCAAAAAAAACTAACAAAATCAATGCATGTGGACTGAGGCATCAAAGCATGTTTATAAAAATTAAATAAATATAAAGCGGAGATTATCGTAATGAAGTGAAGAAAATTGCAATTTCAGTACGATATTGAAAAAAGTGTTATATGTTCCGCAGGAAAGAAATATGCAAGCGCAGGTAGGTGATGCATTGACAACGCTTCACCACTAGCGTTTTATTGTGCTCTTAGCTTAAAATGTCGAAATAATCTCGATTTTCCAACAAAGTCGCCTTAGTACAATAACGGAATTTTACTAAGATATAATAATGCTAATTATATATATTGATTTTTCAAAAAAATCTGTCTGGTATGCGATATTATAAAAAGTAAGAAATTATCAAACAAATTAGCGGTTCATGAAAATAAGTGGCAGTCCTTGAAAATTTAAATCTATAGAAACAGGAGTTATTTTGATGGAATACTTTGGAGAAGAAGCATTGGGGCTTGTTGAAACGCGAGGTATGGTTCCGGCAATTCAAGCGGCAGATGTCATGTGTAAAACGGCTGACGTTGTTCTTGTTTCCTATGAAAATGTAGGTTCTGGGCTTGTCACAGTCATGGTTAAAGGCGATGTTGCCGCAGTGAGGTCAGCCGTGGAACAGGGTGCAGCGGCGGCTGCTGCCATTGGCGAGATGACAGCAGCTCACGTCATGCCGCGTCCTGTCAGTCGAGTAGGAAAAATTGTTTCACAACATGATATTGATGCAGGCTGAAAATTGAATATTTTGGAAGGGGAATCCGCGTGGAGAAAAATGATGCGTTAGGGTTCATAGAAACGTATGGACTGGTTTCGGTGTTAGAAGCTGCGGATGCCATGTGCAAGGCTTCAGATGTGGAATTAATCGGTTATGAAAATGTGGCTTCCGGATTGATTTCCGTCGTGATTCGTGGTGACGTGGGAGCGGTGAAAACAGCTGTAGAGGCTGGCGTCAAAGCTGCTGGCAAGGTGGGCGCGATCTATAGCTCTAATGTTATTGCCAGGCCGCATGAGGACGTGGCAAAGATTATTGCCAGATATTTTTTGGACTGGTAAAAAAGCAGTTAATAAACTTTTGATTTTGAGAGTGGGAAGGGGGGCTTGAGATATGAATAGAATTGACAATGATTTGCTTTCCGTCCAAGAGGCTCGGATTCTTGTGGAAAACGCTCGCGAGGCGCAAAAGGTACTGGCGACTTTTCCTCAGGAAAAACTGGATATAATTGTTGGGCAGATGGCTAAAGTAGTGTGTAAATATGCCAGAGAACTTGCTATTATGTCCCATGAAGAAACGGGATTTGGTAAATGGCAGGACAAGGTTGTCAAAAATATTTTTGCGAGTGATTTTCTCTATAAGAAAATCAAGGACATGAAAGTTGTCGGTATTATTGGCGAAGACAGAGAAAGCAAGACCATGGATATTGGTGTACCTGTCGGAGTAATTGTCGCATTGCCCCCTTCAACCAACCCTGCATCCACTACAATATACAAAGCTCTGATTGCTATAAAATCTGGTAATGCTATTGTTTTTTCTCCACATCCTAAGGCTAAAAAAACGATTGGCAAGGTACTTGATATACTGATACGGGCGGCGGAAGAAAGTGGCTTACCTTGCGGAGCCATCGGATATTTGCGCACGTTGGCTGCTGACGGTACGATTGCGCTGATGAACCACAAAGACACATCGCTTATTCTGATTACAGGTGTACCCAAAATGGTAAGGGCGGCGTATACATCCGGAAAACCGGCCATTTATGGTGGTCCGGGTAATGGTCCTGCCTTTATTGAGCGTTCAGCCGACATAAAAAAGGCTGTAACAGATATTATTACCAGCAGAACTTTCGATAACGGAATTGTCTCAGCTTCGGAACAATCCATCGTTGCTGAGGGATGTATTGCTGATGAAGTAAGGCAAGAGCTCAAACGAAATGGGGCTTATTTTATGTCAGGGCAGGAAGCCGAACAGCTCAGTAAAGGATTTTTCCGTGCTGATGATAGCATAAATCCGGAAAGTGTCGGAAAATCAGCGATAGAGTTGGCAGGCAAATTTGGCTTACGTGTTCCTGAAGATACGAAAGTGCTGATTTCAGAACAAAAATATGTGTCTCACGCGAATCCGTATTCAAGGGAAAAACTTTGCCCGGTGTTGGCATTTTATGTGGAAAAAGACTGGATGTATGCCTGTGAAAAATGTATAGAATTACTGGTAAATGAGGGGCGGGGACATACCCTGGTCATTCATTCGAAAAATGAGAATGTAATTCGGGAATTTGCCCTAAAAAAACCGGTATCAAGAGTTCTAATCAATACTCCCGCTACCTTAGGTGGGATAGGAGCGACAACCAATCTCTTCCCGGCCTTGACGTTGGGTTGCGGTGCAGCAGGTGGCGGGGTTACTTCTGATAATGTTACACCAATGAATTTGATTAATATCCGAAAAGTCGGCTATGGCGTGCGGCAACTGGAGGATATAAAGAGTGGCGTACAGGCGGAGGAAGTCGCTGAAACAAGTGAAAACGGCTACTTTGCCAATCAGTCTTCTATTGAAAGTATGCAAGATTTAAATGAGTTGCTGGAAAAATTGCTTAAGCAACTTACGTAGTGCAAAGAAGCTTTGAGGTGACGGCGGTAATGAAGAAATTTGTCATTAAACCCAAGATTTATTTTAATGAGGGCTCCATGGAATTTCTTAAAGAAATCAATGGATCTTGTGCGTTTATTGTTTCTGATTCGGTTATGGAGAAGTTGGGGTATCTCCAAAAAACCATAGATTATTTGAATGAAACAGGGATAAAGTCGGCTGTTTTTACGGAAGTGCGCCCTGATCCTGACGTACAAGTGATTGCCGCAGGTATGCAGAGATACCTGGAAAATCATGCGGATACCATCGTTGCTTTGGGTGGAGGCTCTGTTATTGATGCCGCCAAAGGCATTTTATACTCCTTGAGGGAGTTGCGAAAAGCAGCCGGCAAAGAATTCGAGAAACCGCTATTTATTGCTATTCCTTCCACAAGTGGTACAGGATCTGAAGTAACGAATTTTTCCGTCATTACTGCAGAAGGAGAAAAGGTGTGCATTGTAGATGAGTGGATGGCTCCGGATATAGCCATACTTGATTCCACTTGTATCCAGCATGTTCCTCAGTCGGTGGTGGCAGATACGGGTATCGATGCGCTGGTACATGCGGTTGAGGCTTATGTTTCTACAGCGGCAACGGATTGCACAGATGCGCTGGCGGAGAAGGCAGTCCAATTAATTTTTGCAAATCTCAGGACTTTATACCACGATGTGAGCGATTCCGATGCGCGAGAACGCATTCAAAACGCATCCTGTATAGCGGGTATGGCTTTTACTAATGCAAATCTGGGGATCAATCACAGTCTGGCCCATGCGCTGGGAGCAACATTTCACATGTCCCACGGGCGGTCGAATGCACTGTTGCTGAGCGCAGTGCTTGAATATAATGCGAATCTAAACAGCAATGCCGGTAGATACGTCTCAGAAAAATACGCGAAATTGGCGGCTGTCTTGCAATTACCAGCCCGGACTTACCGGGAAGGGACAATCAATTTCATGCAGGCCACCAAGGATTTGAAAAAATCTCTGGGTATTCCCGGCGGCATTCACGAGGTGGGGATTGATAAAAGCCAGTTTGAGAACGAATTGGCTAATATGGCTGAACTGGCGCTTCATGACCGATGTACCCCCACCAATCCTAGACAACCGTCAAGGGAAGATCTGATTGGGATATATCAAAAATCATTTTGCTAGAACTAAGAAGACAATGATCCTGTTGAATAAGGTAAGAGGGAGGACGAAAAGTTGGATATTGAAAAATTTTCGAACAAATTTGCGGATGCAACAAAAAACTTGTCCCCGGAAGAAACGACTGCCATTATGAAGCTGTTCCAGGGTATTTCCAAGGAACTGTCCGCAAATAGTGCGACAACATGCAGTGCAACAAAAGCGCCTGTGTATGAAGGAGAAATTACGGGACTGACACCGCGCTTGGAACGATTGAAAGCAGCGTATTTAAAAGTTAGACCCAGTGTCAGTATCTATCGTGCCAGAGCTTTCACCCAAGTGACTAAAGAACATGCTGGTTTACCCAAAATTCTTCTTCGGGCTAAGTGCTTCAGAAAAGCCTGTGAGACAGCTCCCCTGGTTATCCAAAAGGATGAACTGATTGTTGGACATCCCTGCGGGAAGCCGAGAGCTGGTGCTGTATCCCCGGATATTGCCTGGAGATGGATTCGGGATGAACTGGACACCATGTCAACAAGACCACAGGATCCCTTTGAAATCAGTGAAGAAGACAAGAAAATTTTACGGGAGGAAGTTTTCCCCTACTGGGAAGGTAAGAGTCTGGATGAAGTTTGTCAGACGCAATATGAAGAAGCTGGCGTATGGTCATTTTCTGGCGAATCTTTTGTCAGTGATCTTTCCTATCATCAGGTAAATGGCGGCGGCGATACCTGTCCAGGCTTTGATGTCATACTGATCAAAAAAGGCATTAATGGTGCAAGACAGGAAGCTGTCGACAGACTGAGTAAATTGTCTATGGAAAATCCGGAGGACATTGATAAGATTTATTTCTACAAAGCGGAGATTGAGACTTGCGATGGCATTTTGGCTTATGCCAAACGCCTCTCCGATTATGCCAGAGAATTGGCGGGCAGTGAACAGGACTTAGCCCGACAGAAAGAACTTTATAAGATTTCCGATATATTGACTCATGTACCGGCCAATCCGCCGCAGACCTTCCAGGAAGCACTTCAGTCCATCTGGACCCTGGAATCGCTGTTTGTGGTGGAAGAAAATCAGACAGGTATTTCCCTCGGTCGCTTGGATCAATACATTTATCCCATGTTCCAAGCCGATATGGAATCCGGCCGAATGAACAAATTGGAAGCATTTGAATTGCTCTGTTGTTTTATTATTAAATGTTCGGAAGTTATGTGGTTGTCCAGTGAGTTAGGAGCAAAATATTTTGCCGGTTATCAACCGTTTATTAACTGCACAATAGGCGGGCAGAAGAGAACCGGTGGTGACGCAACCAATGCTCTGACATATTTGGTCATGGATGCTGTTCGTTTTATCAAGATGTATCAACCGTCGCTTGCTTGCCGGATTCACAATAAATCACCGCAAAAATATATGAAGAAGATTGTCGATGTTGTTAAAGCCGGGATGGGGTTTCCTGCCTGCCACTTTGATGATTCTCATATTAAAATGATGCTTATGAAGGGCTTCGGCATTGAAGATGCACGGGATTATTGCCTCATGGGCTGCGTTGAACCGCAAAAATCCGGCAGAATCTATCAATGGACATCCACAGGCTATACGCAATGGCCGATTGCCATAGAATTTGTTTTGAATCGCGGCATGATGAAATGGCATGGTACTATGCAAGGCATTGATACAGGTGATCTTGACAATATCAAGACCTATGAAGAATTTGATGCTGCCTGCAAAAAACAAATTGAACATATTATCCGCTTGTCTGCCATCGGAACCGTTGTCAGCCAGCGGGTTCACAGAGATCTTGTTCCCAAACCCCTCATGTCCCTGCTTGTAGAAGGTTGTATGGAAAAAGGCACCGATGTGACAAATGGCGGAGCTCTTGTTAATAGCGGTCCAGGACTGATCTTCTCCGGCTTGGGAACGTATGCTGATTCGATGGCAGCTATTAAAAAGCTGGTCTTTGAGGACAAGAAATATACGCTGAAACAAATGAGGGATGCCTTGGATGCGAATTTTGATGGCTTTGAAACCATTCGGACAGATTGTCTAAATGCTCCGAAATACGGGAATGACGATGACTATGTGGATGAAATTGCCTCAGAGCTTATCAACTGGACCGAAAAGGTTCATAACAAATTTAACATGCTATTCGCGAAATTCAGTCATGGTACTCTTTCCATTTCTAACAACACGCCCATTGGGGAATTAACCGGTGCATCAGCCAATGGACGGCGTGCCTGGGCACCTCTGTCAGACGGAATCAGCCCGACACAGGGCGCCGATAAACTGGGACCCACAGCCATCATTAAATCGGTTAGCAAGCTAAGTAATGAGTCCATGTGTATTGGAATGGTACACAACTTCAAATTGTTACGTGGCATTCTGGAAACGCCAGAAGGAGAACATGGCCTGATTACTTTACTCAGAACGGCATCTATTCTCGGTAATGGCCAGATGCAATTCAGCTATGTTGATAATGAAGTTTTGAAGAAAGCCCAAATTGAACCTGACAAGTATCGGGACTTGATCATCCGTGTCGCTGGGTATAGCGCTTACTTCGTAGAACTGTGCAAGGAAGTACAGGATGAAATTATCAGCAGAACCATGTTGGACCATTTTTAATCAGAGCTTTAGCTATAAGGAATAACGGAAGAATGCAAGTTCTTTAGTTATTCCGTAAATAAGGAGGGGGAATAACGTATATGAACGTATCTGGAAATCAAACAGCCCTGATGATGAAGCGCAAGCTGGATGCCAATTTTGACAAAAAGGGTGTATTGATAGGCCTTTTCAGCGGCGGTACCTGGGGCATAAACAATGTAGTCTTGGGTATTGCGCTGACTCTCGTACCTGCTCTGGGAGACAACGCTGCTTTGTATGCCATACCACTGGCTGCCGCTTGTATGAATGATATTCTCGCAGGCTTATGGTTACTCATCTATAACGGCTGGGCCGGACGTTTTCAGGAAATCATACGTAGTCTTAAAACTGTTCCCGGTCTGATGGTTTGCTTAGCCGCTTTGTTGGGTGGTCCTGTGGCCAATAGTGGCTACCTGCTGGGAATTTCTATGGCAGGGCCGGCGTATGCGTTAACAATTACCGCATTATATCCTGTTGTTGGTTCTATTTTTTCTCGAATTTTTCTTAAACAACACATTCTGCCTCGCGTTTGGGTTGGCATGCTGCTGTCTGTTGTCGGAGCTGTCGTCATATCCTATGTGCCGCCTGAAGGTACGACCAGCGATAACTTCTATCTCGGTCTTATGTTTGCCTCATTAGCTGCTTTAGGCTGGGGTGCTGAAGCTGTTCTGGCCGTATTTGGCATGTCAATGATTGACCCGAAAATTGCCATCAATATCCGTGAGTTGACTTCTGGATTGTGTATTGCTATCTTCATTCTTCCTTTCGTCGGTGGTTGGGCCGTTATTTCCCAAGTTGCTGCAGTGCCCGCAACGTTTGGCACCTTTGCTATTGCAGGCTTGGCGGCTGGCGTATCCTATCTTGCCTGGTACACGGCCAATAGTAAATGCGGCGTCGCCAAAGGTATGGCTCTTAATGGCACTTATGTCATGTGGGGCGTTATCCTGTCTGTTGTTTTTATGAGCGCAGAACTTACACAGAATTTGGCTATTGGCAGTATCTTGGTGCTGATTGGTGCCACGCTTGTAGCAATTAATCCGAAAGAATTCTTCAAAAAAGGTGAGGAGGCATAATCATGGCAGATAAATTACCACTGCGGTTTAGAATCCTTCATTATATATCTACTGTTGATAAAACCTGCGCTGCTGAAATTATGAAAGCGCTGAAATCGGAATATGGCACGGAAAAACAGTTTACCAAAGGCGTCTTTATCGAACATCTCTTAGATATGAAAGCTAACTTTGTTATTGATGATAATGATGTGGTGCTTGATGACAAGGGTGAGTTGGCTATTTACTACTCCATTAATGATGAAGGAAAAAGACTTCTCAAAAAATATCTTCCTAAGCAATGGCAGAAGTAATACGTTTTCAGTAGGTATTTCTAAGGGATGTGGATATTACGAGTACAGAGAGCGGCAGTATCTTAGAACGAAAAGCAAGAATCTTTAATGTGCAGAAATATTCCATCTATGATGGACCGGGCATAAGAACATTGATTTTTTTCAAAGGCTGCCCCCTGAGATGTAAATGGTGTTCAAATCCCGAGGGACTTGAAAGAAAATATCAGGTCATGTTCAAAGAAGATTTATGTACTCACTGTGGCAAATGTATTGCTGTATGTCCTGTCCAGATACATTATTTCCAGGATAAAGAAGGCGGAGCACTAGGAACTGATGGGGAAGGAACCATACATAAAGTGCACAGAAGCATTGACTGTAGGGGGTGCCGAAAATGCGAAACCATTTGTCCGAAACAGGCACTATCCATTGTTGGTTCAGACAAAACTATTTCCGAAATCCTGGACATCATCCAACAAGATATGCTCTTCTACCTCAGTTCTGGTGGGGGAGTTACTCTTGGGGGAGGTGAAGTAACCGCCCAGCCGGAATTTGCCGCTAACTTGCTGATGGAATGCAACCGAATGAGAATTCACACCGCCATTGAAACCAGTGGATATACAAATTTGGACTTCTTACTGATGATAGCCCAGTTTACTGATTTGTTTCTATTTGATATCAAACAAATTGATTCTGACCGGCATTATGAACTTACGGGAGTGCGCAATGAACGCATTCTGGATAATCTAACCGAACTCATACGCCGCGGGTTTACTGTCAAAGTCAGGATGCCCCTTATTAGGGGATTAAATGATAGTCAAGACGCCATTTGCCGAACAATGGAATTTCTACAAACTTTCAAAAGTTACAAAAATTTTCAGGGCATTGATTTGCTTCCCTATCATAAATTGGGCATCAACAAATACAAGCAATTGGACAAGGAATATGCCATTACCGAAGATTTGAGCTTCAAAGCAGAAGAGTTAGACAAAATTGAAGAGTTTATAAAAAGTTATGATTTACAGGTCAAAGTCATCAGACATTAAAGCTATGCAGCGGACGGGGGATCTTATGAGTGGAGCCGATGAATTTGAAAAAAAACGTATTATTCAGGAATATGTGCCTGGTAAGCAAATCACGCTGGCTCATATCATAGCTTCGCCTGTACAAGACATATATGAGCGACTGGGAATTGAAGAAACAGGAGCCATTGGAATTTCAAACCTCACTCCCAATGAGGCAGCCATTATAGCAGCTGATATTGCCACAAAAACATCTGATGTAGAGATCGGGTTTCTTGATCGGTTTACAGGATCATTAGTCATATCCGGTGATGTGGCAAGTGTCGAAGCAGCCATGATTGCCATTAATGACACGTTGGAAAAGCTGTTAGGCTTTACGCCTGCCAAGATTACACGCACATGAAAAAACGCATTATGATCATCGGACCCAGCCTGTCTGGTAAATCGACATTGGCTAATGTGTTAAATGATTCCGCCAGACCATTAAAAAAGACCCAGGATGTTATTTATGGAAGGAATACCATTGACACACCGGGCTCATATATAGAAAACGTTTATATGTACAAATATCTGATTGCAACAGCGCAAGCTGCGTCCCAGCTACTCATTCTTATTGATCAATCCAGACTCATTGAAGTGTATCCGCCAGGTTTTGCGAAGGCATTTACTTGTCCTGTAATTGGAGTAATTACCAAGATTGATTGTGCACCCCGAAATGTAAATTTATGTATTCAGCAGTTGAAAAGAATAGGAGTTTCTGAGCCTTACTTTGGGATTTCTTTAAAAGACAATGCCGGCGTAGAAGCTTTGAAAAATTATTTATTTGGAAAACAAGAAGTAGCTGAAAAAAATGAGGTTCTTCTTATATAGAGCGGGTTAATCATCAGATAAATCTATGAGAATTTTGGTGAGGGAAGATTTCAGGAAGGGTGGGTGAGGCAGTGAAATTCATCACCGAAATAGAATTGCGAGAATTATATAAAACAGAACCCTTTGCGACTTATGTTTTGGAACCAGATATAAAGATTACACCAGGAGCCCGTCAATTTCTTGTGGACAGACGAGTCTCGGTGGTACAGGCTCAGTGTAGTGACGGCAAGAACGTAAAGGCCAACGAGGCGCAGCCGGCACAGCGACGGGAGCACTGGTGTACCCTGAGATTACATAGAAGAATGGACTGCATAGAATCCTTATTTCTTCTAATTGCGGCAGAACTATTACGTTCTGGAGACACTGTCTTGTCAGAACAAGTCATGGCACTAGGCAAATGTTTCCAGAACGTGCAAAACGCTGAACGGGAACAGACAGCGCTGGACAAAATTCAATTTTTGGGATGGTCAGAAGAAGAAATCAAAAACCGCTCCGAACATCTGGGAAAATATGTTGGCATCAGTGAATTTCATGTAGGATTGAAAAATGGAAAAGAAATTGCCCTGTTAAATTATTTGCGTACCTCCCTCCGCGAGGTCGAACCAACAATTTTGGAAACCTATTGGAACGAGGAGAAGCAAATCTGCTCACGGCAAGATCTGATTGATATGATCAACCTAATTAGTACCATACTTTACATTCTGATGAGGAATTGTCTGGGAGGTCAGAAATGGAAACCGTAAATTCAGCCTTTCAATACTGTAATCAACTTGTTAGTGATTTTGAAAAAGTCATTAAAAATCCCATATTGAATAAATCATCCGTCTATTATACGGGTGTTGACCTGGGAACAGCCTTTATTGTACTGGCAGTCCTTGACGAGAATTATCAGCCTGTTGCCGGTGCTTATCGCTTTGCCAATGTTGTCAAAGATGGTATGGTGGTGGACTATATTGGTGCTATTCGCATAGTAAAAGAATTAAAACAAGAACTTGAACAGAAACTTGGCGCAGAATTGACCTATGCAGCAGCAGCGCTTCCTCCGGGAACCTTTAACCTTGACTCGGGAGCAATTAAACATGTGGTGCAAGGGGCTGGTTTTGAAATTACCAACCTGTTGGATGAACCGACGGCGGCCAATGCTGCACTTAAGATTAAAGACGGTGCAATTGTCGATATAGGTGGTGGCACTACCGGGATTGCCATTCTAAAAGGAGGTAAAGTGATTTATGTTGCTGATGAGCCTACCGGTGGCACTCACTTTTCTCTTGTCATTGCTGGGGCATATAAACTAAGTTTTGACGAGGCAGATCAATACAAGCGCGATTTCAAAAACCATAAGGAATTGATTCCCGTATTACGACCTGTCATTGATAAAGTCTCATCTATTATCAGTAACCACATAAGTGAATACGAAGTAAAAGAAATCTATCTGGTAGGTGGCACTTGTTGCCTTGAGGGAATGGAAAATATTATCGCCACACAAACAAGCATTCCCACTTATAAACCGCAAAACCCCATGTTTGTAACACCATTGGGTATTGCACTTAACTGCGGAGTAGGAAATCCGTTAGACAGGAGTGGCTTTTACACATGGAGTACCGAATTATAAAATCCCCTTCCAAAGGGACAATAGATATTCTCTTTCGGCGAAAAGGCTCTGCATCAACCATCTCCATTGGAAACTATGATGCTGTAGGGTTAGTTCAGGGGCGGCTGATTGATATGGTTTTTGCTGTTGATATCGCAGAAAAGGCGGCAGGAGTGGTAGTGGAGGATATAAAAGGTCACTGTCCGCAGAATCTGATTATGATTGCCATCTTTGGAGATACGGCATCGGTGGAAGCTGCTATTAAAGATGTACAGTACAAATTGAAAGAATCAAAATCAGGTGCGCGTGTATGTTAGCAGCAAAAGTAATTGATAATATATGGTCAACGAGAAAAGCCGAGTCCCTTGTAGGATTGAAATTCATGTTGGTGGAAGTCCTCGGCGGTATTGACGCCGGTCGTTTCATGATAGCGGCCGATACCATCGGTGCCGGCATTGGCGAACGAGTGCTTGTCTGTAATGGCAGCTCGGCCCGTAAAATGCTGGATCGGGACGATGTACCGCTAGATGCCGTCATTGTGGGAATCATTGACGAAGACTGCACGTTTTAAAAACCGGAGGTGGTAATTTTGGATTTGCTTAACATAGTTAAAGCGGCAGGAATTATTGGGGCGGGGGGAGCCGGATTTCCCACTCACGCCAAACTAGCCTCTAAAGCTGAGTATATATTACTCAATGGAGCTGAATGTGAACCTTTGCTGAGGGTAGATCAGCAATTGATGGAACAGTTTCCTGATGAAATCATCAGAGGCCTGGAAGCAGCGGGAAGATATATTGAAGCCCGCAAAGCCATCATTGGTATCAAGGGCAAACACAAAGAAGTCATTGTCCTCATGCGAGAAAGAATTGCTGCTCAGGGACTTTCAAATTACATGGAAGTAATGGAACTTAGAGATATCTATCCTGCTGGCGACGAACAGGTTCTGGTGCACGAGCTGACCCACCGAATTGTACCGGAAGCATCAATTCCCCTGAAAGTGGGTTGTGTGGTCATCAACTCAGAAACGGCACTGAATATAGCCCAGGCCGTGGCCGGAAACCCTGTTACCGAAACATATATCACCGTAGCGGGAGATATTCCCCATCGCCTGACCATGAAAGTACCTGTGGGCGTATCGATCCGCGAGGTGATCAGACAATGCGGTGTAGATAATGTGGAAGCCTATGCCGTGATAGACGGTGGACCTATGATGGGCTCTGTCATGAACAACGTGGATGGATATGTCACAAAAAAAAGTAAAGGATATGTGCTGCTAAAAAAAGATCACTTTCTTATTCGTAAAAAATCTGTGAGCATTGCTCAAGCAAGAGTAATAGGCAAAACCGCTTGCGAACAGTGTCGTATGTGTACAGATTTATGTCCTCGCTATCTCTTGGGACACAATATGCAACCCCATAAAGTCATGCGCGCCTTGAGCTACAATCTGGGGGACGTAAAACAACAACAAATTGCCCAGTTATGCTGCGAATGCGGTGCCTGCGAATTATTCTCCTGTCCGGCCAATCTCCATCCGAAATCTGTCAATATTCTTTATAAGCAAAAGCTGGCAGAACAAGGTATTAGATATCAGCCGACACAGCTGGAATTTAAGCCGAGATCAGCCAGAGAATATCGTTTGATTCCAAGCAAACGTCTAGTCGCCAAAATCGGCTTAACAGCTTTTGATAAACCGGCACCCATGATTCAGATCGAATTTCGGCCTGAAACCATTCATATCGCTTTACTGCAGCACATTGGAGTACCGGCAATACCTGTTGTCGCCGTGGGCGAAGAGGTGAAAGCCGGGCAGCTGATTGGTAAAATTCCGGACAACAGTCTTGGAGCGGCAGTTCACTCCAGCCTGAGCGGCACTGTTATAGAGAACACGGATAATTTTATTGTAATAAAGGTGGGTTCGTATGTATAGGGCAATAGGTATGATTGAGCTTACGAGTATTGCAAGAGGAATTTATGCGACAGACCTGATGATTAAAACGGCTTACGTTGAAGTTGTCAGTGCAACGGCTGTTTGTCCGGGGAAATATATTGCTATCGTTCAAGGTGATGTTGCCGCTGTAGAAAGCTCTATCAGCGTAGGTGTAGAAACAGCGGGAGAATATCTGGTAGATAGCTTTGTCCTGGCTAATGTCCATCAGGCCGTTTTCCCAGCGATCACGGCTACGACTATGCCGGATGGAACCGGAGCTCTGGGGATCATGGAATCATTTTCCCTCGCCTCTATGATCATTGCCGCCGATGCGGCACTCAAAGCGGCGGATATACAGGCTTTGGAACTGCGTTTGGGCAGTGGTTTGGGTGGCAAAGCCTATTTCACCTTTACCGGTGATGTTGCCGCTGTGGAAGCAGGTATCGAAGCAGGAAAAGCCATTGTCGTAGAAAAAGGCCTGTTAGTAGATATAGAAGTAATTCCATCGCCGGCTGAAAAATTGTGGACAACCCTGTTCTAATATTACAATCACATATAACACTCTAGCAAAAGGAGGTGCTACCTTGAAAAAACTTGTTTGTGCAAACGAGGTGAAAGCAGCAGCAGAAAAGGGGCAAACAATATTCTGTGTAGACTGCAATACCATCATTACACCGGCAGCCAAGGATATAGCCAAGGAACTAGGCATGGAATTTGCAACAGACTCACCGGCGGCTGCAGAAAATCACACCAGCAAAGATTGCGGCCTGCCGAAGAAAGATAGCTGGGAAAACGAGATTGACTCCGATGTGATCTATCAAGTTGTAAAAGCAGTATTGGCCAATAGACTTCTGGCAAGTATTTCTGCCCCAGCTCCCGAACTGCCCTTCCGTGCCGACTGTGACCCGAAAAGTGGATTAAAAATTGTGCGCGGTAGGACTGTGAAACTCGAGACCTTTGATACTGGCGATCCCGGCACCGACGTAGCTTATCGTGAAGTGGTCAGTAAAGATGATTCCCAAATGAGTGCAGGCTTTTTGACAATTGAAAAATCCAGTTTTGAGTGGGAATTGTGCTATGAAGAGATTGATATTATTCTCGAAGGAAGCCTGTCCATCACCATAAATGGTGAGACTTATCACGTTCATCAGGGCGATGTTCTCTTCGTACCCAAAGGTTCCAAAGTAACCTGGAGTGCGTCCGAGTATGTCAAGCTCTTTTACGTAACCTACCCGGCAAACTGGCCGGATCTTATGGCTAAGCAATAGGAGGGTAAGCTATGCAAGCTCTTGGCCTAATTGAGACACGAGGACTCCTGCCTGCTATTGAATGTGCAGATATCATGCTCAAAACGGCGCAAGTGGAACTTGTGGGGAGAACGTTGGTAGGTGGTGGTTTTGTAACAATTATCATAACTGGTGATGTAGGCGCTATTAAAGCCGCCGTGGAAGCAGGTGCAACAGCGGTTGAAAAGCTTGGTCACTTGTCATTGGTTTCTCAACATATAATTCCCAGGCCTCATCATGAGATTGAAAGCATTGTCGTTCAACGTGCAAAGCTCATTGTGGAGCAACCAGTTCCTGTACCACAATCGGATCCAATCGCCAACATAAACGATCTCGTATCAAACCAGAATCCAGCAACAGAATCGGTGGAAGCGGACAAGACCACAACAGGAAGCGCTAATTCGGCACAAATAACGCTGAAACAACTCCACAAAGAAGGGGTTGATGCTTTCGTACAGGAATTCGGTCTTGAAAAAAGTGTAAACGCCCTGAAAGCTCTTTCTGTAGTAAAACTTCGGAATCTGGCAAGAGAATATCAAGACCTTGGTGTCGCAGGCAGGGCCATATCCAAAGCCAACAAAGACTTACTTATCCAGAAACTAAAGGGATATTACGAACGCAAGTATGAAAAGTAACTTGTGTGCAAGACCATAAATAGGTAACTTGCTGTAAAAATAGTAAAGACAGTAGGAGAGGAATAGAACATGGAAAAATTTGATTATGATTTAGAATCTGTGCAAGCGACCAGAAATCTTGCCCGTCAGGCAAAAATGGCACAAACGCAGCTTGCAAAATTCAATTGCGAGCAGATTGATAAAATCATCCGGAATATGGTGAAAGTAGCAGAAGAGAATGCAGTTTCACTGGCAAGCCTGGCGGTGGAAGAAACGGGATTTGGTAAAATAGTAGATAAAACATTCAAAAATCATTTTGCTTCCACAGAACTGTATGAATTTATCAAACCCATGAAAACCATTGGAGTCATCAAAGAAGATAAGGTCAACAAACTTACGGAAATTGCCGAACCAGTAGGATTGCTCATGGGGATCATCCCTTCAACCAATCCCACCTCCACGACCATATACAATGCAATTATTGCCATTAAATCCCGTAACGGGATTGTGTTCTCCCCACATCCTTCGGCTTTGAAATGTACGCTGCAAGCAGCCAGACTGATGAATGAGGCTGCAGTAGCAGCTGGTGCCCCGGCCAATATCATTGGCTGTATTTCAAAACCTTCGATGGCTGCAACCAATGAGCTTATGAAATGCGATGAAGTTGCGATGATTATTGCTACAGGTGGTTCGGCCATGGTAAAGGCTGCCTATAGCGCCGGCAAACCGGCATTGGGTGTAGGTCCAGGCAATGTGCCGGCCTATATAGAAAGAACGGCCAACATCCCGCAAGCAGTCAAAAACATAATTACCAGTAAAACATTTGACAATGGTACTATCTGTGCATCTGAGCAATCGGTTATTGTCGAAGAATGCATCCGGGACCAGGTAGTGGAAGAGTTCAAACGCCAGGGCGGTTATTTCATGACATCGGCGGAAACAAACCAAGTTGCCCAAAAATTGTTTGTTCGCGGCCATTCCATGAATGCGAAAATGGTGGGAAGATCTGCCAAATACATTGCCGATAATGCCAGCATTACGATTCCCGCGGGAACCAAAGTTTTGTTGGGTGAACAGCAGGGTGTGGGTGAAGGATATCCCCTGTCTTATGAAAAGTTGACTACCGTATTGGCCTTTTATACCGTAAAAGATTGGCAGGAAGCTTGTGAATTGTGCATCAGCTTGTTGCATAATGGCGGCGTAGGTCACAGCCTTTCCATTCATACAGAAACACCTGAACTAGCCATGAAATTTTCGGAAAAACCCGTATTCAGAATCTTGGTCAACACACCATCCACCCATGGCGGTGTGGGATTAAGCACCGGACTTGCTCCAGCCTTTACACTGGGCTGTGGTACCTGGGGCGGCAGTGCAACTTCTGACAATGTAACGCCGATGCACCTGATCAATATCAAGCGTGTAGCCTATGGAATCAAAGAATGCACCGAAAACACAAATCTCTCCAATTCAGCCTGCCAGGCACAGAGCAGTAGCCCTAGTCCTAGCGCTGTCAGTGATGATCAGATTATGACCGTTGTGAATGAAGTCATTGCGTTATTGAAAAAAAGAGGTGATAACTAAAGTGGGAAAGTATGACGCTTTAGCAGCACTTCTGCTGGAAGCAATCAAAGAAGGGGGGGATCTAAAAAAAAATGACAACTCCATACCTGTAGGAATATCTAATCGTCATATTCATCTTTCTCAAATCGACTTGAATACGCTGTTTGGTGCGGGATACCAATTGACAAAAATCAAGGATTTGTCCCAGCCCATGCAATATGCCTGCAAGGAAACACTGACCATAGGCGGGCCTAAAGGTGCTATTGAAAAAGTTCGCATCCTCGGTCCGGTGAGAAGTGAATCGCAGGTAGAAATACTCCAGGCAGATTGTTTTAAACTTGGCATAACTGCACCGGTGAGATTGTCTGGAGACCTGCAGGGAACTCCGGGAATCACTCTCATTGGTCCCCAAGGAAGTATCCTTCTTTCTCAAGGCCTTATGATTGCGCAGCGGCATATTCATATGACCCAGGAAGAGGCAAAACACCTTGGTGTAAGCGATGGAGAACAGGTAAGCATCCAAATAGATGGACTTCGAGGCGGAAATTACTCGAATGTCGTCATTAGAGCCAACAATACCTCGGCTCTTGAATGTCATATCGACACGGAAGAAGCGAATGCTATGAAACTCGCCTCAACCTCAAAAATAACAATTATAAAATGAAATTTTAGGAGGAAACAAAAATGAGTAAATCGGAAGCTTTAGGATTAATTGAAACAAAAGGTTTGGTAGGATCAATTGAAGCGGCAGACGCCATGGTCAAAGCCGCTAACGTTCATTTGATTGGTCGCGAATTAGTAGGCGGTGGTTTGGTAACCATTATGGTAAGAGGCGATGTTGGTGCTGTAAAAGCAGCAACCGATGCTGGTGCTGCTGCTGCTCAGCGAGTTGGCGAATTGATCTCCGTTCATGTTATTCCGCGTCCTCACAGTGACGTAGAACTGATACTCCCCCAAGCAAAGAAAGAAGCAGAATAATCAATTAGGCAGGCTATACGATAAAGGGACTGTATCAATAGAAAATGAGGCGGCCCCTTCTTTGGGGACAAAAATAATACAAGAGGCAGGTTCTCAAGAACCTGTCTCTTGTATTATTGGATATTCGGTTATATAAACCTTATTTCCGTAAAGCTGGAGAAACAACAGTATTCCCTGCAGAATAGGGAGCCGAACTAAAAAAAGGAAGTGGTTTTATGAAGAAGATGAGCATGCGCACGAAGACCTTGTTGGCTATTATGCCATTGCTTTTATTGGTCATGCTAGCCGTATCCTGGATTAGTTATCACTACTCGCAACAAATCATTGAGGTCGCGCTTGATAAACAAATGGGACTACAGTTGGATGTTACTTTAGAAGGCTTCCGCACCCATTTAAATAGGCACAAAGCCATGGGTGAGACTATTGCCCGTTTTACAGACAAGGGCGGCACTAGCATTAGTAAAGCTCAATATGCTGAGTTTCTGAAAAGTGCCATTACTTCCAATCCACTAACACTTGGGGCAGGCATCTGGTTTGAACCTTTTCGGTATAAAACAGATATACAGTATTTCGGACCTTATGCGTATAAAGAAAAAGGACAAATCTTGTATACGGAAGCTTACGAAAAAAACGATTATAATTATCCAGGCCAGGCTTGGTACAAGCTTGCTAAAAGTTCCACTCAATCAGCTGTATGGAGTGATCCATATTATGATGAACTAACAAAGATCACCATGATCACGGCTTCTTTTCCGTTCCATGATGAAAATGAAAAATTTAGGGGAATGGCTACCGCCGATTTGGATATTAGCGAACTGCAGAACACAGTGGCGCAAACCAAGGTAGGAGAAAATGGCTGGGCATTCCTATTAGATAAAAATGGTACCTATATGTCAACTCGTGATACTGAAAAAAATATGAAAGCAAAGATAACTGAAGACTCCAATACCAGTTTGGCTGAAGTAGGTAAAGAAGTTTTGGCGAACAAACAAGGGCGTACTCTATTTAATGAAGGCAACAATCAATATTTGCTGTATTATACGCAATTACCGGAAACGGGTTGGATTCTTGCTTTAGCCATGCCGACCGCAGAACTATACGCTCCGTTAGAAAATTTGCTAGTACGCCAAATAATAGTAGCCTTAGTAGCAATTATTCTTGTATTTATAGGCATTATGATCTACGCACGTTATATAACTAATAACATTAATGAAGTAAAGCGTATATCTGCTCTTATGGCTGAGGGCAATCTGCGGCAGGAAATGATCGTTAATTCCGCCGATGAGTTTGGCCAGATGGGGCAGAACTTCAATAGCATGATCACAAATCTACGTAAGCTATTGCATAAAATAATTAATAACTCGCAACAGGTGGCAGCCTCTTCGGAACAGCTTACCGCCAGTGCCCAGCAAACGGCTAAGGCTACAGAACATATTGCTACTACTATTCAGGATATTGCGAGCGTTATGGAAAATCAAACAGGGTATGCAGGGCAAACCACTACCTCAGTAAATGAAATATCGACTAAAATTTTTAACGTAAACAATGATATGCAGATAGTTACCGATATGACACTAAAAACCACGCAAAAGGCAGTGGAAGGCCACCAAGTTATAAGTGATGCGCTCAATCACATGGATAGGATTAGCGAAAAAGTAGGTACTGCTACCAGTGTAGTCAATGTATTAGGAGATAAATCCCGCGAAATAGACAAGATTAGTTCACTCATTACCAACATTGCAGGACAGACAAACCTGCTGGCTCTGAATGCTGCTATTGAGGCAGCCAGAGCAGGTGAACAGGGCAAAGGATTTGCGGTAGTCGCAGATGAAGTCCGCAAACTGGCAGAACAGTCGGAAATAGCGGCCAAACAAATAAGTAATATCATCTGTGAAATTCAAAAAGAAACGGGAAGAGCCGTTCAGATTATGGGTGAAAGTACTAATTCTGTGCAGGATGGCATTAATCTATTTGCGCAAACAAAGAATACTTTTGAAGAAATTCAGGCAGCTATTCAGACAGTTTCCAACCGGTCGCGTGGCGTTTCTCAAATTATTGATGGTATTTCTCATGACACTACGCAAATCGTCGATTCTATCGGTGATATAGCCAATTCTACTACAGAAACCAGTGCCAGCATTCAAACCGTAGCCGCATCTACCGAAGAGCAAACTGCTTCGATGGAAGAAATTCAAGCTGCTGCCGCAATGTTGGCTGCTTTGGCAAACGAATTGGATGAAGCGATTAATCATTTCCAAGTTTAGTTCTACTGATTCGCTATACAACATGTTAAATAAGGCGGTTTATGTCCAGTTCTGAGATAGCCTGAAGGTAAAATTTCTTGAGGATACTGTCTTGAAAAGCAGAGTAAGTGTATTTATATTGTGGTCAAAAATGATTCTATTTACATTTTTATAGTGGTGTTGTATCATAAAATTAAATGTAATATTTTGCTTTAATATGATAATATTTTGCTTTTAAATAAAGTATTGTAAAAATGTGATCTTGATCAAAAGTAAGCGAGCAAGAAAATTATCATCGCTGGATAAAGGAGCCTTGGTCCGAATGTTATCCAGGCATGCGAAAGCTGTAATTTATGAATTTGTTGGCTGCGTGTGTGCTGAATGAATGGAACTATTGTATAGACAGTGCTTGATTCTTTTTTAGTATAGCAAAAGAGAATCAAGCAAAGAAAAGGAATTTTGGCGAAAATATGAACAATACTGACAAAATATTAAAAAATTTAATAGATTCCGATCTGTATTCTCGCTATAGCGGACTCTTATCCCTATCCAATATTTCTTTACTGCTGATAGACACCACTGGCAATATTTTACTTGAATTTAATCCGTCTCCCGATTTTTGCAAACATATTTGCCAGGAAGAGGAAACGCGGATATGCGCAGACTATATTTCTAGATTAAAACTAGGTAAGGAAGACCGATTTATCTGTCGGTACGGACTGGCAAATATTCTTTTGCCAGTCAATGTTAACAATCAAATCATAGGTTATGTTGTTGGAGCGCAAGTTTATTCAACAGATAGTGAATATCGGAAATATCTGATTGATATAATGGCCATAGCAAAGGATAAAAAACTCGAATTGGAATTTATTGCTAAATCAATTTCGGTGATAAAAACCATCGAAGAAAATAAAATTGAAATTCATGAACAACTATGCGGTTATATTGCCAAAAATATTTGCTATGACATTTATGAAAGCATCAATAATACGGATAAAGCTATAGCAAGATTATCTATCGAAAAAGAAATGCTGGAAAAAAAGATTATTGACCTCGAAGTGAAAAATATGTCATTGGTGATTAACCCTCATTTCTTATTTAACACCCTTAACACCATCGCACGTATCGCCTATTTTGAAAAATCCCATACAACGGAAGAACTTATTTACCGTCTTTCCGATTTATTGCGCTATAACTTAAAACAAGACGATGAGTTACACACCATTGGAGCAGAGATTGATAATATCGAAAAATATCTCTATATTCAGAAAGTAAGATTTAAAAATCGTCTGGATTATGACATTGATATTGCAGACCATATTAAACCCCATAGAATACCCAATATGATCATACAGCCCATCGTTGAGAATGCTCTTGTCCATGGCATTGCCCCTAAAAGGGACGGAGGAAAGATAAAAATTTGTGCAGAGAAATATAAAAATGATATCACTATTTTTGTTATAGATAATGGGAATGGTTTTCCAAAAGAAGTTTTACAAAGTTTGCATCAATCAAAAAGCAAGTTGGGAATAGGTTTTCTCAACACAGACAAACGGTTGAAACGATATTTCGGAGATCCTTACGGGTTGAAAATCGTAAAATCAGATTATAGTGGAAGTACTGTGACCATTTCGATTACCACCAAACCCAATGCGAGGCGATTGTGATGAGCGTAGTTTTAATTGTGGAAGATGAATTTCTCGAATTAGAATTTATCAAATCGATTGTAGCCGAAGATCTTTTTCCGAACGATAAAATAATTACTTGTGAAAGTGGAATTCAGGCTGTCAAACTGGCAAAACAATATCGGCCGGACATCATAGTGATGGATATACTTATTCCTGAGATGGACGGCTTACAAGCCCTTCAGGAGATAAAGAAATTTCTTCCCCAGGCAGGTGTTGTGATCCTATCAGCCTATTCAGACTTTTCCTATGCGCAAAAAGCAATTCACCTCCGTGTTCAGGAATACTTATTGAAACCCATCAAACCGTCTGTTTTCAAACAGGTATTTCATGATTTGTTGACTACTGTAGCTGCGTGCCAGGTACATGCCGACGAAGAAATTACGGAACCAAAAATCAACCAGATATATTTTATTGAAAAATCAATAAAATATATCCATGATAACTTTAAACAGAAATTATCCCTGCAATTGGTTGCGTCCTATGTATTTGTAAATCCACAATATTTTAGCCGCATTTTTAAAAAAGAAATAGGGGTTACTTATATAGATTATGTAAACAGACTAAAGATTGAGCACGCCTGTAAATTATTGGAAACTACCAGTTATCCCGCCTATCGCATTTCCGGTGAATGTGGTTTTAATGATCCCTCCTATTTTAATCGTGTTTTCGTACAGCAGATGAATATGACTCCCAAAGCATACAGACGAGAACATCTGTATGGCAGTGCAGAAAACGATGGCGGACTTTCCTGCTGCTACTCCTAAATAGGACTTGCTGAAACTGAAGATGGCGGCGATTCAAAAGATGCTAAGATGCTAGGCGATATCCATAAGCCACTATACTGTAATCCATAGCTGACCGCGGGTTGTCAAACGTCTGCAAGAAAGCTTACTTTGAACTTTTGCAGGCGTTTTGTATTTTATGGTAATTTTAATGATATTAAATAATTTTAACTTAGCAGGAATTTTACCGATAATGTGGGGGGGATTATATCCATGAGTTTAGGGGCGATAAGCGTGGTTATTAGGGGAATCTGTCCTTAAAGGGATATTGGTAGGAAGAAAAGAGACCGTGCACCCATTTGCTGGACGGCATTTCTATAATTTGTAAATTAATTACTTGAAAATAGTGATGAGATATGTTACTATGAGCCTGAAAAGAATATCGACGTTTCAAGGGGGGCTGGAAAGGCCGGCTGAGATATAGATCTAATAAAATCTATGACCCTTTAACCTGATCTGGGTAATGCCAGCGTAGGGATGGTATAGAGCTTTTTTGTACTTTAAGCGCATCCTTACGGGTGTGCTTTTTATTTTTTTATAAAAAGGGGTGGGATGTTGAATGTCGAATGAAAATCATACATTAGGGTTTAATCATTACTTGTTTTTGTGGTTTGGTGCTGCTGTATCTATTGCTGAAATTTTAACAGGCGGACTTTTGGCTCCGCTTGGTTTTAAGAGCGGCGTAGCAGCTATTGTGATTGGCCATGTGGTCGGTACTGGTATTTTAGTGTTGGGTGGGGTAATTGGTACTCAAGAACGGATACCGGCGCTGGTATCCACTCGAATTTCTTTTGGTGAATATGGTTCCTACTTATTTTCTGTGTTAAATGTGTTGCAATTGGTAGGTTGGACGGCAGTTATGATTATTGCGGCGGCCCGCTCAGCCAACGAGATTAGCAAGCTGCTCTGGGGCATGGATCAGCTCTCCGTATGGACCATTGGCATTGGCGGCTTAGTCCTCTTATGGATTGTTCTTGGCCGGGAAGGTGGCTTGAAAAAAGCCAATATGCTGGCTGTATTCCTGTTGTTTGGTATCACCCTGGTGTTAAGTACTGTTGTATTTAAAGATAGCACAGCATTATCCGCGCCGCCAGCCGGTGGCATGTCTTTCGGCCAAGCCTTAGAATTAAGTGTCATTATGCCGCTTTCTTGGCTGCCCTTGATTGCAGATTATACACGTTTTGCCAAAAATAAAAAAAGCGCAGCTTGGGGGAGTGGCTTAGGTTACTTTGCGGGCAGCTGCTGGATGTATATTATTGGGCTGGGAGCTGCCATTGCGGCTGGTAATGCAGAACCTTCAGCCATGATGCTGGCCGCCAATCTCGGGTTATCAGCATTAGGAATTGTAGTTTTGGCAACGGTAACAACTACTTTTTTGGATGCCTATTCAGCAGGTGTGAGTTTTGCGAATATTTTCCCGAAACTTAATGAGAAACGGATAGCTTTGGTTATGACGGTAATTGGTACAATTGCTGCTCTGTGGTTTAATATTGAGCAGTATGAGAGTTTCCTGATTATTATTGGCTCTGTGTTTGCTCCGTTGTTTGCTGTTTTGTTGACAGAGTATTTTATTGTTAAAAACCGCAAGGTTCAAGCTAAAATGCTTATTAATTGGGGAGCGCTGCTTGTTTGGGCACTTGGGGTAGGAATGTACTATCAGTTTATTAAGATGGACTTTGTATTAGGCGCCACTATACCAGTGATGCTGATTACTGCGTTACTCTATAAGGTGACATGGGGGGTTACAAAACAATGGAACTACTGCAAAAAATATCCGATAGCCTCTTAGAATTGAAAAACAAAAAACCATTGGTGCATCATATTACAAACTATGTGACGGTAAATGATTGTGCCAATATAACATTGGCCATTGGTGCTTCGCCGGTTATGGCTGATGATATCGCGGAAGTGACAGAAATGGTGTCATTTGCTTCTGCCTTGGTATTGAATATCGGAACGTTGAATTCCCGGAGTATTGATTCTATGCTAGCTGTCGGCAAAAAAGCCAGGGAAAAAGGCATTCCCATTGTTTTTGATCCAGTGGGAGTGGGAGCTACCGCTCTTCGTACAGCAACGGCTAAGCGAATTATTCAGGAGATTTGTCCGTCGGTGATTCGTGGCAATATGTCGGAGATAAAAATAATTGCTGGAGTTGCTGCAGACATCAAGGGTGTTGATTCTGTTGCTGACGAGGTAGACGGAGAAAAAGTGGCGCGGCAGCTTTCTGAGAAACTGGGCTGCGTAATTGCTATCACTGGTAAACAGGATATTATTGCCCGCGGAGATGAGCTGTGCCGTATTAATAATGGTCATGCAATATTGTCGCAGGTAACAGGTACTGGTTGTATGGCTACTTCCCTGATTGCTTGTTACTGTGGCGCAACTGAGGATTGGTTTACCGGAGCAGTGGCTGGTGTGATGACCATGGGCTTAGCTGGTGAGTTGGCGCAGCAATCGTTACAAGCGGGTGAAGGTATTGGAACCTTCCGGATTCGCTTGTTTGATGCGGTATGGCTGATGACACCGGAAGTCATTAAGAAAGGTGGCAGAATTACAAATGGATAAAAGGAATAGTAACTATTCTTTATACTTAGTAACAGATAGCGGGTTGCTTGGCGATAAAGATCTTGCCAAAACTGTGGAACAAGCGATTCAGGGTGGCGTCACGGTGGTACAGGTAAGAGAAAAGAATCTATCATCATTAGAATTTTATCAAGTGGCGTTAGCGATAAAAGGTGTTACTGAAAAATATGGTGTGCCGTTGATTGTGAATGATCGGGCAGATATTGCGTTGGCAGTAGATGCGGCAGGTCTACATATTGGGCAAGAAGATCTACCAGTAGTAGTGGCCAGAAAACTGTTAGGTCCTAATAAAATTATTGGTGTATCTGCCGCAACCCTGGAAGAAGCTTTACTTGCGCAAGATCAGGGGGCTGACTATCTCGGCATTGGAGCTGTATTTCCTACGAATACGAAAGATGATGCTGATAGTGTAAGCTTAGCAGACCTGGCAGCTATCAAAAACAAAGTAAAGATTCCCATTGTCGCCATTGGCGGAATTCATGGCAATAATATACAGGCTGTCATGAATACAGGGGTAGATGGTGTGGCTGTGGTGTCAGCTATTATTGCTGCTGTTGACCCTAAGGCGGCTGCCAGGAAGCTTCTAGATATTGATAAGGGGTAAAACAAGGATAACTCACTAATGGTAACGAAATGAAAATACATAAACCCCAGGTTCCGGCACTGGAGCCTGGGGTTTGTATGTATTGGGTGTTGAATGGGAAAATAAAATCAGGGGGTGAATGATCTTGGTGAGCAGTAAGATAGTAACAGAACGAGCTTTTGCGGAAACCATCTTGGCAAATGGTGGACGCTTGTATAGAGTGGGTGGTTGTGTCCGTGATATGTTGCTAGGAACTACACCCCAAGATATTGATTTCTGTGTAGTTGGCATGGTTAAGAAAAACTTCAAGGCACTCTTTCCTGAAGCCGCTGAATGCGGTAAATCCTTTCCGGTTTTTCGGCTAGCTATTGACGGCAGACAGAGTGAAGTTGCTTTTGCCAGGACCGAACGGAAGGTCGGCAGTGGTTACAAAGGTTTCAAGATCGCATCAAACCCTAAGATAACCATTGAGGAAGATTTGTTCCGGCGGGATACAACGGTGAACTCCATCGCCTTAGATAGTTTGACAGGAGAAATGATTGATCCTTTTCATGGAATTAAGGATATTGAGAACAAGATGCTTCGTGCCACCAGTCAGCATTTTGCCGATGACCCCATACGTGCATTACGGCTTGCGGGACAAGCGGCGCGCTTAGATTTCACCATAGATGACGACACATTGGTTCTTGCAAGTACTGTTGCAGTTGAACTTGGCGGTGAACCGGTTGAGCGGGTGCTGGCTGAATTGACAAAGGTATTGAAAGAGGCCCCAGCCCCGGCGCGGTTTTTTAAGGTTTTGGTTCAGAGTAATTTACTGCCGTATGTTTTTGAAGAAATGGCGGATTTGCCCACAGATACATTTGCGATCGCAATGGATAGGCTGGATTTGGTGGCCAAAGCTACGTCAAATCCTAAGCTAAGGTTTACTGCCCTAAGTCTTGTGATGGACCACCAACGTTTATCCCACTGGAATAGCCGCATGACATTGCCTGGTGACTGGTTTACTGCGGCTGCAACTGCCAGTAAAATTACGGCATTGCTGCAGGTTCCCAACCCGGAAAAAATTGTAAACGCAATCGGTAACTTGCGGCGGGGTTCACTGACTGTAGAGGAATTTGATATCATTTCACAGGCAGTGGAATTACCAATTCCGGCCTTGAGCCCGTTTAAGGCCGTACTGGCCTTATCGCCAGATGTTGTCCCTGACGGATTAAAAGGTAAAGCGATCGGGGAATGGCTGCAGCAAAAACATAGTAAAATCATTGCAGAAGTTTGGGAAAAAATGAGGTTAGACAATGGATAATAACGGATTTGCCAATGGCGGGGTTAGCCAGGAGATCGTAAAAGCATTAGAAAATTTGGGGTTTGAAAAACTTACTGAGGTTCAGCAACAGGTAATACCCCTAGCGCTTGCCGATACGGATGTTATCGTAAGATCCCAGACCGGCAGCGGTAAGACAGCCGCTTTTGCCATTCCAATCTGTGAAAAAATAGAAGTGGAAGAGCGGTACCCCCAGGCACTGATTCTTACGCCAACCAGAGAATTGGCAGTACAATTAAAACAGGATATTGCTAACATTGGCAGGTTTAGAAAAATAAGATGTGCTGCTGTTTTTGGCAGACAGCCTATGGAACTGCAAAAAAGAGAGTTAAGGCAAAGGGTACATGTTATCGTCGGAACACCAGGGAGAACATTTGACCATATGGAAAGACAAAATATTACTCTGGACGAGATCAAGTATCTTATTATTGATGAAGCCGATAAAATGCTGGATATGGGGTTTATCGACCAGGTGGAGGCAATAGTAAAAATGTTGCCAGCTAACAGGGTTACTATGGTATTTTCCGCAACTATGCCAGATAAAATTCAGGAGATATGCAGTCAATACATGAGTAATCCGGTAATGATTGATGTTGACGCAGAAATGTCTACTGCTGAAACGATTCAGCAGACATATTACGAAGTCCAAGACAGCGAAAAATTCAACATGGTACGGAAGATAATTTATACCGAGAGACCAGATAGCTGCCTTATATTTTGTAACACCAGAGAAAGTGTAGAGAATGTACTAGCTAAAATGCAAAGGGAAGGATACCACTGTAAAAGCTTGCATGGTGGCATGGAGCAACGGGAACGGTTACAGGCAATGCAAAGCTTTAAGAGAGGCGAGTTTCCAATACTGATTGCTACTGACGTGGCAGCAAGAGGTATTCACGTGGATGGTATAAACCTTGTTATAAATTATGATATACCGTTAGAAAACGAAAGCTATGTTCATCGAATTGGCAGGACTGGGCGGGCAGGAGAAGAAGGTAGGGCAATTACTCTCGTAACTCCGGCTGAACGAAGCACGTTAGCGGAGATAGAGGCATATATTCACTATCAGATACCAAGGCAAGAAACTCCGACAGTCAAAGCAGTTGAACAAGGCAAGCTGCTTTTTGCTAAAACTACAGCTGTGCCCAACTATAAAAGCGATAAAGGTGATAACTTAAATAGAGATATAACTAAAATTCGGATCAATGCCGGGAAAAAGACAAAAATGCGGCCAGGTGATATACTCGGAGCGATCACTAGTATTCCAGGGGTTAGTGCCGCAGATACTGGTATTATTGATATTCAAGATACTTGTTCCTATGTTGAGATCCTTGGAGGAAAAGGAGAGCTTGTAATGGAGGCGCTCCTGCATTCGAAGATAAAAGGGAAAGTACATACGATAAAGAAAATCAACTTCCATAGTATGTAACATTTTGCCTGTTTTCCTGCAGGTTGGTGGTGTATAATGGGAGGAGACAGCTTGTTTGTGGTTAATTTTATCATGTAAAGAGAGGTTTATGATGTCTATTCTTGCTGGTTTTTTGTACTATTCTAAGCCATATCGGCGGCTTTTTTACGCCGATATGGCTTGTGCTATTATTGTTTCGGCCATTGATCTGATTTTTCCGCAGGTGCTTAATTACCTGACAAAAAATTTATTAATCCGTCAAACCATGGAGTTTGTTGCTACTATCGGTTATATCGGGGCGGGCATGATGATCTTATACTGTATTCGTTATGCCTGCCAATACTATATTACGACTTGGGGACATGTGATGGGTGCGAGGATGGAAAGTGATATGCGGCAGGACCTGTTTGAACATCTGCAGCGTCTTTCTTTTTCCTATTATGATAAAAACAATACCGGCGAGATGATGTCCAAACTGGTATCTGATCTGTTTGATATCTCTGAGCTGGCCCACCACGGACCGGAAAATATTTTTATCTCTTGTCTCAAGTTGATCGGTTCCTTCATTTTGTTGCTGCTAATTAATGTGCCAATGACACTGATCTTGTTCAGTATTGCAGTGAGCATGACTATTTTTAGCTACTACCAGAATAAGCGCATGAAAGTAATTTTTATGGAAAACCGCAAACGGATTGCCACTGTCAATGCACTTGTCCAGGATAGCCTTGCAGGCATTCGCGTGATCAAGTCTTTTGCCAATGAGGAGATCGAACAGGAAAAATTCCGTCGCGGTAATCTCAAATTTCTCGACTCCAAGGAAAGCGTGTATAAAATCATGGGCAATTTTCACGCTGGTAACGGGTTATTGGAAGGTTTGCTATATGTAGTGGTGTTGGTGAGTGGCGGCTATTTTATTACAAAAGGTCAATTAGCGCCCACTGATTTAGCCGTGTATGCTCTGTATATTGCTATTTTTATCAATCCACTGGATGTGTTGATTAACTTTACAGAGCAATTTCAAAAAGGCTATGCCGGTTTTAAACGGTTCGCTGAGGTGTTGCAAACTCAGCCGGAAATTGTCGATAAAGCAGCAGCTATTTCCCTTGCTAACATAAACGGACGCATCGAGTATCGCGACGTTTCCTTTGCGTATGAGGGGAACAACGATGTGCTCAATCAGGTTGATTTTACAGTGGAAGCCGGAAAAACCATCGCCCTTGTTGGTCCGTCCGGCGGTGGCAAGACAACAATCTGTTCCTTACTGCCGCGTTTTTATGATGTGACAGCAGGCGCGATTTTGATTGACGGGCAGGATGTGCGTGACGTGACGCTTACATCTTTGCGCAATGCCATTGGCATTGTGCAGCAGGATGTGTATTTGTTTGCTGGCAGCATCAGGGATAATATTGCTTACGGGCGTCCGGACGCGACGCAAGAAGAAATTATCACAGCGGCGCAAAAAGCTAATATTCACGAGTTTATAGCCAGCTTGGAAGAGGGTTACGATACCTATGTGGGCGAGCGGGGCGTTCGTTTGTCTGGTGGTCAAAAGCAACGTATCGCGATTGCTCGGGTGTTCCTTAAAAATCCGCCGATTTTGATTTTGGATGAAGCAACTTCGGCGCTTGATAATGAAAGCGAACGTCATATTCAAGCTGCCTTAGAAGAACTGGCTAAGCAGCGGACAACCATTATTATTGCTCACCGACTGAGCACTATTCGGCATGCGGACGAAATTATTGTGATTAACGACGGGCAGATACAAGAGTGTGGTAATCACAAGGCACTGCTGGCCCAGGATGGTCTGTACGCCAAGTACTATAACATGCAGTTTGATGGATTAGAGATAATGGATTAATCCATCAAAGCAACCGGGGGTTACTTATTTGGGAAAACAAGAAGAGCTTATTCTGCAAGAGTTTAGCCGGGCGCGTAGTAATGAAGAAGCAGTGAGTATCGAAAGAGTGTATTTCTATAAGACAGATAAAAGAGTTAACCCCAAGCAGGAAGAGCCTTTTTGGATTTCCCTGGGTGAGCTGCCAATTTTGGTGTCGGCACCCCATGCTGTTAGGCATTATCGGCAAAAAAAGATCAAAATGTCAGATCAGTTTACAGGGTCTCTCGTATATCTCTTAAACAAACTGACAGGATGTCATGCGATTGCAACAACTAAGCTTTACGGTGGCGACCCTAACATGGATGCCCCTTGTATCTACAAAGAGAAAATTGCCGAGATTTGTAATAGGAAAAAGGTTAAGTTCATACTAGATATCCACGGTGCGGCCCGCGAGCAGGAATTCGATGTGGATTTTGGTACAAATCATGGAAAAACGCTCTTAGCTAAGGCACAGATGTTAGCAACGCTAGAGCGTTACTTTCAAGATTTTGGCTTAACCAAAATATCCCATGAGCATTTTGCCGCAACAGGTGTTAACACGATAACGAATTATGTGGCCCGTGAACTAAGAATTCCTGCTGTGCAGGTAGAGATTAATAAGCAATATCGGGTGCCAGCACAAAATCCGCAAGGCTTTCACCGTTTGCTAGGAGCGTTGGTGGCAAGTATCAAAGAATTAGCCAGTAGGTAGGTTGCCCAAATAAAAAAGCCGCCTACCTTAAGGTAGACGGTTAATTCGTTAATGCTGTAGCATCTTCAAAGTAAACCATTTATAAAATACTTGTCCGCACCTGCCGCAAATGCATATATTCCATCCAGCAACTGCTGCAATACCAGTAGAACAGGCGCGACCTCCGCACTCATGCTTAAACGTCATAATAAACCTCCTACTACTACCGCGATCTTCTAACAATCTCAGTCGCTTTTTATACTATACATTTTATTTTACCTTATTCGACAAAATATCACAAGATAAATATACCTATTTTAGGTACGAAATTTACCAATTGCTGCTTGCAGCTCGGAGGCCATTTGGCTAAGACTTTGACTTGAAGAAGCAATTTCTTGCATGGCTGCTGATTGTTCCTCAGTCGCTGCCGATACTGTTTGTGTTTCACCAGTTACTGTGTTTGTCAAAACGGCGATATCTCTGACGGCCGATACAATTTGTTGGGAACCGCCATCTGTATTTTGAATAGCGACTGAAATTTCGCTGACTTGTTGTGAAAGTTCGGCGATCATGTCAACTATTTTCTGGAAGGCAGTACCTGCTTCATTTACCACATTTGTACCGATTTTAACCTTGCTGGTGCCAGCACCCATAGCCTGTACAGCTTTATCGGTCTCGTTCTGAATGTCTCTAATCAAATCTTCAATCTGTTTTGCCGCAACTTGGGATTGTTCGGCCAGTTTGCGAACTTCTTCAGCAACCACGGCAAAACCGCGTCCTTGTTCGCCAGCACGTGCAGCTTCAATAGCGGCGTTCAGCGCAAGCAGATTGGTTTGACCAGCTATACCGGAAATAGTATTTACAATTTGCCCAATTTCCTTAGACCGTTCTCCCAGATCTGTTACTACCTTTGCTGACGAGTTCACTACTATTTCAAGCTCTGTCATTTGCGTGACAGCATTTTGTACTGCCTGGCCGCCTTCTTGGGCCGTTCCTGCAGTTAGTGCTGATTGTTCTGAAACAGCGTTCGCATTTGCTGCTATAAGACTAATATTTTCGGACATTTGTTTCACTATCGTAGAGGCTGACTCTACCACAAGCTGCTGTTTTTCCGCACCTTGCGCTACTTCAACAATAGATGAAGCTACTTGATTAGCTGCCTGGGCGGATTGTTCTGAACTAGCATTAAGTTGTTCTGAGGAAGCTGCAACCAGTTCCACATTTGCCTGTATCTGACGGATGAGTTGCGTTAGGTTACTAACCATAGTATTGAAAGCTTCCGCCAATAATCCTAGTTCATCTTTTGATTGTATTGCTATTTTTTCAACTGTTAAATCGCCTTTAGCAATACGATTTGCAGCAGATGCGAGCGAAAGAATGGGTTTAGTGGCGATAGTAGCAAGGGCATAAGCTGCTGCACCTGTAAGTACGATCAAAAATAAACCGATGAGAGAAATCTTAAGAGCCTCATTGCGGCTGTGGGCACTCACAACACTGTAAGGGATTTCTGTACAGACTAGCCAACCTGATTTTTCATCTTTCATATAGCTTACCAGCATTTTTTGGTCACCCATGGTCACTTCTTCAGCGCCGCTTTGTCCTGCTAAACCATTCTTTACAAAGCTATAATTGCTAAAATCAACACGTTCTTCCGGTTTCTGAAGATTTTTTGTGGGATGAGCCAGGAGTTTTCCATCACGGTCCAGGATATAGGCAGTAACATCATCAGTGGATAGATTCTTCACAAATTCATTTAGTACGGAAAGTTCAACCGTTCCTTGGATAACACCTGTTATAGTACCATTAGCAGCATCTTTTATGGGGGCAGCCAGTACAGCGATAAGATGCCCGTTGTCTTTACTTACAAGGATTTCTGATATTACCTCTGCTTGTCCCTGCATTGCCAATTTAAAGAAATTACGGTCAGCAACATTTGTCAGTGGTGCATTATCAGTTCTTGCGACTTGCGTTCCAATATAATTAGTAACAACCATAGGAGCAAAATCGGTGTAGATCTTTGCAGCATCAATAATAATAGACTTAGTTTCTTTAGGATCATGGGAAGCATAGGAACGAATCGTAGGATTTGTCGCCAATACTTTCACGCCATACATATTTTTATCAATGAAACTAGTTATTTCCGTCTGAACAATTTTAGCCCGTTTCGAATTATCCGACATAGCTGTTTCTTGGGCAAGTTGGATAGAAGTGTTCAAGCTAATACCGATAAAAATAATAAGTGGCACTGCGCTTGCTAGTAATAGTAATAAAGTTAGTTTTTTTCTGATGTTCATAAAGTATCCTCCATTTTTGTAAATATTCAGAATATATAAAACTTCATTTTTATAAGTTAAGTAATATTTTACAAATAACGCCAGATTACCTCCGGAATTTTTTGCTGTGCATCATAAATTTATGTACATATATTATCCGCTGGTCCTCGAAGGGTTGCCGTTGCCCCAAAAGAACTGCATCGAGTAAGCAGCGATAGCAGCAGGAAATATCATATAGTAGAGAGAATGTGGCAATAACCGACAAGAATTGGTTATTGCCATTTTTGCGGTTGGCGTGAAGGTGATATTGAAGGTGAATATAAATGGTAGCGATCATTTAGAAAGGAGATAGTAGGTTATGAATAGTAAAAAAACTGTTGAATTACAGGTGCCGCTGCAGGTAGATATGCTGCCGGTTGTGGTTGGCTGTGCCGAGCAAACAGCGCAGGCCTTTGGTTTTGGCAAAAAAGAGCAGTTAAGTCTATCCTTGGCGGTGGAAGAAGTGTTTGCTTTTCTTGCAGCTCAGGGCCAAGCAGATGAAACAATGCGATTTGCCTGCCGATATGGAGGTTACTATATTGAGGCTGCCTGTACTTTCCCCCGTCATGTCTTGCCAACTAAAATGTTCAACATGACGGCCAGGGTGGTCGTGGAGGATGAAGACTCTTTGGCGGGAATGGGGTTGCTGTTGGCGGCCCGTACTGTAGACCATTTTAAAATCGTAATAGAAAAAGATGGCAGAATGGGTATCTACCTGACTCTGGAAAAACATTATCCGCAAACTTCTCCGGAAACAGTTCCGATAGTACCGCAGAGCGGATTTTATCTTTCAGATCCCGGCAAGGAAGAAATAAAACAGTTTGCCAGGTATGTGACCAGTTTTTACAGCACTACTTCCCCGGCTTTTTGTCACTTTCCCGGTAAGCTTGTTGACATGATTGGCAGCGAGGAATATGATGCAGTATTGGTTAAAGATGACAAAGGGAATATCGGTGGCGGCTTTCTCTGGCAGTATAACGGAAAAATGGCTGAGTGCTATGGACCCTATGTATTTACTGTGCAGGACAAGGTTAGTGCTCTTCTTGTCGAAGGAGCGATTGCAAAATTAGCGCGCACAGGTAGACTTTGTTTGGCTATTCGTCAGCCTACAGAACAAGTGCCTGCAGGGTATTTTGAAACGTTGGGCGAGGTTTGTTCGTTGACTCCTGAGGGTGCATTACTGTGTCATACGGCATTATACCGACAATTGGAAGAAGATAATGGGATGGCAGTGTTCGCCCATCCATTAATTGAATTTTTTATGCGGGAACGTTATAACCACTTGGCCTTGCCCCGGCAAATGCGGACAACGGTGTACGAAGGCGAAGGACGTCTGGCTGATTCTGCGATTTCTGCCAAGCTGGACCGTCTGCAGACAACAGCCACACTTTGTATCTTGGTGGCGGGCGACGATATAGAGAACAATCTAGCTATACATATAGCTGCTCTGCGTAGCCAAGGTGCAAAAAATATATTCTTTGAACTTGATCTGGGCAAGGCGGAAGAGGTGCAGCTTGTACCGGCAATAATAGCTGTAGGATTTCAGCCTCAATTAATTCTTCCCTGGGGCGGTTGTGGCGATGTTATTGTATTTATGCACTTAGGGGAGGAATCGGTATGCTTGCGCAAGCCGTAATGCTAGGAAGCCTTGTTCCAGCCCATATACAAAACATTGCTCCTTATATTCCCAGTAAACCTGACGATGTGCTCTGTGAGATGTTTAATTGCCAGCAAATTTACCGTCTGAATAATAATGAAAATGCCTTGGGACCAACACCGGAGGCTAAGGCGGCCATGATTAAGTTTAATCCGCGGGCGGCCGCAATTTATCCCAGCGGTGATGCCTATCACCTGCGCCATCGCCTTGGCGAACGCTTCGGGCTTGACCCGGATGCTTTTGTGGTCGGAAATGGGGCCAATGAGGTTATTGCTTTTGTCATTAATGCCTTCTGCCAGGCCGGCGATAATATCATTACGGCAGATAAGACATTTGCCGTATATGAATGGGTTGCTGAATTTTCGGGATTTAAAGCCAAGCTTATTCCGCTCAAGGATTACTGCTTTGATGCTGAAAGTATGTTGAAGGCCATTGATGACCGTACTAAAATATTGTTTGTTTGTAACCCCAATAATCCAACAGGCACTTACTGGAATGAGCAGCAACTACGAGATTTTCTTGATCGGGTGGCTGGGCGGCAGATTGTGGTTATTGACGAGGCTTATGCCGAATTTGTTGAAGCACCAGACTTTCCTGATGGCATGAAGCTAATCAAAGAGTATCCTAATGTAGTGGTTTTTCGCACCTTTTCCAAAATGTACGGACTGGCGGCACTACGTATTGGTTACATGGCTGGAGCGCCGGAAGTTGTGGATGTCATTCGTCGTACCTGTGTTGTGTATTCTGTGAATGCGATGGCGCAAACGGCTGCGCTGGCTACGATGAATAATACCGGCGAGCATGTGGCCGCAACACGTAGGCTGGTGTGGGAAGCCAAAAACTATTTGCAGCAAGAGCTAACCAACATGGGCCTTTTTCATATTGCCGGAGAGGGTAACTATATGATGATTCGTCTCCCGATAAGTGATACGCTTGCTTACCGGAAGTTAATGCAGCAAGGGTTCATGGTACGCACAATGACCGGCTTTCGCTTTCCTAATCATATCCGGGTTACGATGGAAACGCTGCCGGTGATGGAAGGGTTTATCAGAGCATTAAAAGCTAGTTTGCCAATAATATAAGAGAACTCGTTTGACGAATTTTGGATAGTTAAGCAGGAGTTTTATATTTCAATAAGAATAATTATATATTAATATTAAATATCCACAAATAACAACATGATTTTGTCAGTGGATTTTAATTTTGAAGCTTATAAAATATTATAGCTCACGTGCAGATAATGAGGAGGAAGTAATGCTATGAATTTATTTAAAAAAAAAGCACCATGCAATGAAGCTCTTTGTATTATTCAAAATGTAGAAGACCGACTTAAGGGAAAAGTAGTTGGGGATATAACAGTTGAGTATCCTATTCATAAAACATTGCTTAAACACTTTGATAAGCTACTAACAAGTGAAAAGAAAATGTCGGTAAGTTCTAAGCAAATGGTAAATATCATATCCTCCTTAAGTGAATTTGATGTTAAAATGACACACTCTTCCTATGAGTTGATTGATTTTGCACAGAACATGTCGGCTGTAAGTGAATCAAACCTTGCTATAGTGGAAGAAATTACGGCAAGTATGAACAATGTGAATGAGACAATAGGTCATACTTCTGCGACAATGAATCAATTATCAGAGTCCTCTACTAATTTAATTCGCAGAAATGATGAAAGTATGGTTCAGTTAATGGAAGTAAGTACACTAAAAGAAAATGTGGTAAAAGATACAACTACAATGGGTGAGCAAATTGCACAGTTAGTAGACATGGCTGCTAAAGTAAGCGAAATAGTCAATGGCGTGGAGGCCATAGCCGAACAGACCAATTTGTTAGCGCTTAATGCTTCGATTGAAGCTGCCCGCGCTGGAGAATTTGGCAGAGGGTTCGCTGTTGTGGCTAACGAAATTAGAAAATTAGCAGATAATACAAAAACGAATTTAGATGATATGAGGGTTTTTGTAAATAACATACACCAAGCAGCCAGTGGCAGCAGGGAAAGCTTGGATAATACCATGCAATCTACTAACAACATGAACGCAAAGCTTGACATAATATCAGGCACAATAAAAGAAAATGTGCTTATGCTAAAAGACACAATTAAAGATGTGGACAAGATATCAGAATCTATGCTTGATATTAAAGAAGCGGCAAAACAAGTAAATCAAGCCATGAATTTATCAGCGCAAGACGCCGAAAAGCTACATAGCATGACACAGACTATTCATGATGATGCTATTGAAAGTGCTGGCAATGCCAAACACATATCCAAAATTGACGAGGATCTGAGTGAAATTGTAAGAGATATGATATCGTCGTTAAATGGCGGCATCAATGCAATTACAAATGAAGATTTGACAAATAATCTTATCAAGGCAAAAGACGCTCATGGTAATTGGATGAAGAATTTAAAACGAATAGTTGATGAAATGAAAATTTACCCTATTCAGACCAATTCAAAGAGATGTGCCTTTGGACATTTTTATCATGCGATTAATATAACTCATCCCGAGATAGCCAAAGAATGGGCGGCCATCGATGGGGTACATCATGAACTGCATAGTATGGGTATTAAAGTAATTGATGCGGTAAATAGCAAGAATTCAACACAGGCTAACGACCTATACTTACAAGCTAAAAAACTATCAGAAGAGATATTTGTTCACATAGATAATACTATTAAAAGTATTGAAAGGAATACTAAATTAGGAGTAGAAGTATTACGATTTGCGTAAGTGATAAAATCTGGGTTAGTCGGGAGTGCTTATTTCGATAATGTCAGCCTTACATCTAAGCCAAATTGCTTTCCTGTGCCAACAAGATTTGCTTGCTGGGCAAAAAAAACAGGAAGAAACAGAAAGTATGCGGCTGGAACTAGCCAGTCTCACGAAACGGCAAATTGAAATCAAAGAAGAGTATAATGCTATTGCAGAC
>Ga0316604_10000365_pt1 | contig 59248 bp, 55 predicted proteins | sample OWC_soil_day20_C_FD_207650 | JGI IMG/M metagenome (GOLD analysis project Ga0316604, IMG submission 207650) | Wetland soil microbial communities from Old Woman Creek delta, Ohio, United States - OWC_soil_day20_CT | ecosystem: Environmental > Terrestrial > Soil > Wetlands | place: USA: Ohio...
GGGAGCATTCCTAGCTACAAACACAGTGAAAAACTAATGAATCAGAGCAGCCTGTGGAGCAAACTGAAAGTGAGGCTTGGAATATGACTAATAAATATCAATTAATTGTTCATGAACAAATAAAATCTCCGATCTCCGAAGCCTATCGGGTGCTGCGAACCAATCTTAATTTTTGTAAAACCGATGGCGAACTAAAAACTATCATGTTTACCAGTGCCGGTCCCGGTGAAGGAAAGTCTTTAACCGCCGCCAATACAGCCGTGGCCCTGGCCCAAACCGGGAAAAAAGTCCTGATCATCGACTGCGACCTCCGCAAGCCGGTCCAGTACAAAATATTCAACCGTGACCGCAGTAGCGGCATCACCAACATCCTGGTTAAAGATAATGTCAAGATTGCGTTTATTGCTGAGACTGACATCAGAAATCTATATTTTATGGCCAGCGGCCCCTTGCCGCCTAACCCTTCTGAGTTGATGGGCTCAGAGAAAATGCAGGAACTCCTCGGGGAGCTGAAATACCAGTTTGATTACATTATTATTGATGTGCCGCCGGTCATCGCCGTAACCGATGCCTGCGTCCTCGCTTCAAAAGTCGACGGCATCGTCATGGTACTGGATTCTAGCAAGGTCCGGCCCGAGATGGCCCAGCAAGCCAAAGAACTGCTCCAGCGAGCCCACGGCCAGGTGCTGGGAGTGGTCCTCAACAAAGTAGAAGTCGAAACCGAATATTTGCACTACTATTACTACTACGACAGTAAAACCGTGGCCCAATAAAAAAACGGAGGTAGTCAAGTGCGATCAAAATTTATTACTCTTGCCCTAATGCTGGTTGATGCAGCCTTGGTCATGCTGGCGCCTTGCTTGGCATTATTGGTGCGCCTTGAGGGTGCGGGTAATGATTATTATTTTGCAATTATTCTTCATTATTTGCCCGTCGCGATATTTATCAGGCTTAGCGTTTTCTACGCGTTTGGCCTGTATCACCGCTTATGGCGCTATGCCAGCATTAATGAACTATTGGCAATAAGCGGCGCGGTAACGGTCAGCTCGATTTTTCTCACCGTGTATCTTTTGCTGGCCGATTCCGGATTACCAAAAAGCCTGTATCTGTTAAGCTGGTTTTTCAACATCCTGCTTATCGGCAGCAGCCGGCTGTTTATCCGAATTATCCATCAACTGCGCCAAGTTCCGCATAACCAGCGGGTAAAGGTACTGATTGTCGGGGCTGGTGATGCCGGAGCGATGTTGGCTAGGGAAATTAACCACCGTTATTACGAAACCAAAGAACTGGTCGGGTTTGTCGATGATGATCCCTATAAACGCGACAAACTGCTGTTTGGGGCCAGAGTGCTGGGAAGCAGTGAGGATATTCGGAAAATAACCCAGAACCAAGCCATTAAAGAAATTATTATTGCCATGCCTTCGGTAAAAGGGACTGTGTTGCGCCGGATCATTAAAATCTGCCAGGCCACTGGCTGCAGTATCCAAAAAGTCCCCGGCCTGTTTGAACTTCTTGACGGAAAAGTAACCGTGCAGCAACTCCGCAATGTCGATATTGAGGACCTGCTGCAGCGCGACCCGGTTAAACTCGATATGCCGCAGATAAAAACCCGCTTAGCCAATAAACGAGTCCTGGTAACGGGCGCGGGCGGCTCGATCGGCTCGGAACTTTGTCGGCAGATTGCCCAAATGACCCCGGCTAGTTTAAGCCTTTTGGGTAAAGGGGAAAACAGTATTTATGAAATCGAACGCGAATTGCGGGGTAAATACCCGGAACTTAATATTGAACCGATTATTGCCGATGTTCGGGACCGGCAGCGGATTGACAGCATTTTTAGCCGGGTAAAACCACAAATCGTGTTCCATGCTGCGGCCCATAAACACGTCCCCCTGATGGAACGCCAGCCCGAAGAAGCGGTACGTAATAACATCTTTGGCACTCAGATAGTTGGCGAAGCTGCTGACCGCTATAACAGTGAAACCTTTATCATGATTTCCACCGACAAGGCGGTAAACCCCACCAGTATCATGGGCACCACCAAACGGGTGGCTGAAATGATTATCCAGAGCCTGAATAATCTCAGCCCTACCAAATTTGCCGCCGTGCGCTTTGGCAACGTGCTGGGCAGCCGGGGCAGCGTTGTCCCCCTATTTAAAAAACAAATTGCCGCCGGTGGCCCCCTGACCATCACCCATCCCGATATGCGGCGTTACTTTATGACCATCCCCGAAGCCTCCCAACTGGTCCTGCAGGCCCTGACCCAGGCCCAAGGCGGCGAAGTCTTCGTCCTGGACATGGGTCAGCCGGTAAAAATTCTCGACATGGCCCAGGAACTTATCCGCTTATCCGGTTTGGAACCTTATCGTGATATTCTAATAAAATTCACCGGCCTGCGGCCCGGCGAAAAACTGTTTGAAGAATTGCTCACCGCCGAGGAAGGTACCAACGCCACCAAACATGCCAAAATATTTAAAGCTAATTTAAAAGCCATTGATCAACCGTCCCTGGTGAGTAATCTGCGCGACCTCAAAAATGCTATCGAACGTGACGAAATCCTTAGCCTATTAGCTAACTTAGTCCCCACCTATACGGCGTTTGTTGCCCCAGAAAAGCAAAATAACGTTAATAAAGTTGTACCGGATGAAGCTGTGAATGAACGGATGGACCTTAATCCTGTTACCGTGGGATTGCAATAAGTGATAAAGCGATAGTAAGAAAGAGTATTACCAAGTTATATCCATAACACGCATAGCTTTAATCCGCGAAGATATGTCAATACTGGAAGAGTTCTTAAGGAAGATGGTTTTTTATTTAACCAGGAGGTATTTGTTAGAGATGTATTTGGCGATTAAAAGAGTAATGGATGTAATACTTGCTTTTATAGGAATAATCGCTCTGTCACCGATTTTTTTTATTCTGGTAATTGCGATTAAACTTGATTCAAGCGGACCAGTTTTGTTTAAACAGAAGCGGGTTGGAATTCATAAGACCTACTTCAACATACTGAAATTCCGTACAATGCGAATAGATACCCCAAAAGATACTCCAACCCACCTACTAGAAAATCCGCAGCAGTGGATAACTAAAGTAGGTAAATTTTTGCGAAAAACCAGCCTTGATGAGTTGCCGCAGATTTTTAATATTGTCGCTGGATCCATGGCGATCATCGGTCCCCGCCCTGCTCTTTGGAATCAATATGATCTAATTGCTGAACGTGATAAATACGGTGCCAATGATATTAGACCAGGCTTGACAGGTTGGGCTCAGATTAATGGCAGGGATGAACTATCTATCGAAGTAAAAGCAAGAATGGATGGGGAGTATGTTGAGAAGATTGGTTTGATGATAGATATGAAATGCTTCTGTGGGACGATCGTATCAGTGCTGAAGAAGGATGGGGTTATTGAAGGTGGAACGGGATCATTAGGTCATAAATAGGTTGATTCTATGAAGTAGTTGCGTTGGCTGATAGAAATACAATGGCGCAAATATTTGAAAAAAATCATAAATAAATTGAGAAGATAATTGTTTGGACAAAAATGTAATAATTTTAATATTGTGAGGTAGAAGGCTGTATGAAACTTACATTGATAAATCCGCCTTTTTTGGATAAATACTCTAAGAGCTCAAGAAGCCCAGCTGTAACTAAAAGTGGTACAATTTATTTTCCGCTTTGGCTGTCGTATGCAGCTGGAGTTTTAGATAAAGAAGGACATGAGTTACAACTGATAGATGCTCCGGCAAAGTGTTATGACAAGGCGCAGACAGTAAGTAAGGTCCTGAAATTTGCTCCAGACCTGACGGTTATTGATACTTCTACGCCAAGTATTTCTAGCGATTTAGAGTTTGCTAAGGAAATTAAGAAAGCTTTGCCTAATAGCAAAATTTGCTTGGTAGGAACACATGCATCCGCATGTGTTGAGGAAATTTTACCGGATAAATCTTTTGTTGATTTCATAGCGAGGCATGAATACGATTATACATTAAGAGAATTGGCAGCAAAGCTAAATGAGCCTGATCTCTATGATGGTATAGATGGTATTAGTTACGTTGTTGGCAATAAAGTTATCAATAATCGTGATCGAGAATACATATGTAATCTCGATGAAGTACCATTTGTCAGTGAAGTTTACAAGAAGTACTTGGATATTAAGGACTATTTCTATGCTCATGTAAGTTATCCGACCATCAGCATTTTTTCAAGTAGAGGCTGCCCATCAAAATGCTTTTATTGTATGTACTCACAAGTTATGTTTGGTAAAGGCTATCGTAAGCGTAGTGCAAGGAATCTTTATGATGAATGCGTTTATATAACCGAGAACTTTCCTGAAGTTAAAGAAATTCTTATTGACGATGATAACTTTGCTGTAGACCAAGAGAATGTCACAGAATTCTGTAATCTGATGATTAAAAATGATGTAAATCTGAAATGGACTGTTCAGGTCAGAGTAAACTTAAAATACGAGACAATGGTACTAATGAAAAAAGCGGGTTGTAAATTACTAGTAGCTGGTTTTGAAAGTGGTAATCAGCAGATTCTTAACAACATGAACAAAGGAATCACACTTGAGCAATCTTTGAAGTTTAACGCTGCTGCAAAGAAGGCAAAGATTAGAGTTCACGGCTGTTTTATGGTTGGCAATCCTGGCGAAACAAAAGAAACCATGATTCAAACACTAAACTTTGCGAAAAAACTAAAACTTGATACGACACAATTTTTCCCGCTTATGTTATATCCGGGAACTGCAGCCTATGAATGGGCAAAAAACAACAATTTTATTAAAGCAAAAGATTATAGTGAATGGTTGAAGGCTGATGGTATGCATAATTGTGTTCTATCTACTGATACGGTAACTAGTAAGGAACTGGTTGATTTTTGTGACTACGCACGGAAAAAATTTTACTTGCGTCCTAATTATATATTTATGAAACTGAAGCAATGCCTGACAAGTAAAGAAGACGCAGTTAGAACAATAAAAGCTTTTGGTACATTTAGAAAATACTTATTTAATAATGGATAAAAGAGGAAAATCAAGAGGTAAGTATATTGGTGAATGTATCTGGCAAGCCTTTTTATTGCTAATATCAATTTAATACAGAGATGCTTAATTATAAAGAGAGGGCACTATGATGACAACACTTTTGTATGTGGTATTGGTACTATCCTTATTTGCGCCGATATACACCTATGTTGTATATCCATTTTTATTAAAGGCGCTGTCAGTCTTTATGAAAAAAGACTATAAGGTTGATGGAAACTACCGTCCATTAGTTTCGGTTCTGGTGGCAGCCTATAACGAGGAAAAAATAATTGCAGAAAAGATACTCAATCTTAGGCAACTAGATTATCCACTTGATAAAATAGAATTTCTTATAGGTTCTGATGGTTCATCAGATCGAACTATAGAGATTGCAAATAGCTACTTATATATAAAAAACTTAAGGATCCTTGATCTACCAAGGAGTGGTAAGGTTAATGCTATAAATTCAATGTTAAAAGAGGCGAAAGGCGAAATACTGGTGTTCTCGGATGCCAATACTATGTACGATACAAAAGCGATACTAAACTTAGTTAAGTATTTTACCGATGATCGGATTGGTTGCGTAAGCGGACAGCTTAGATACAAGGTTGATGAATCTGACGGTTATGGTGCTAAGTCCGAAAGTACATATTGGAGATATGAAAACTGGGTGAAAGTCCTTGAATCAAAGGTTGGCAGATTATCAGGTGCAAACGGCGCTATATATGCAATTAGAAAAGGTATCATTGACAGGATTCGTAAGGGAATTATTAACGATGATTTTTTTATAGCAACATATGTATTGCAATCAGGGTATGATGTTATTTTAGAAACAAAGGCTATTGCATATGAAGAACCAAATAGTGAATTTGATAGCCAATTCAAGCGGCATATTAGAGACGGCGCCGGTCATTATCAGGCAATAGCAGTGTTCTGGAGGATGATACTGCCGAGAAAAGGTAGCTTTATCCATGTATCTCATAGGGTGATTAGGTGGTTGGTGCCATTTTTTTTGATAATTGCTTTTATAAGCAATGCGGTGCTTTTGGGAGAAGCTATGGTCATGGCTGGACTATTCGCTTGTCAGTTTTTGGGGTATCTAGTGCTGTTTATTTATTATCTAAGTGTGAAGAAGAATGAAGGTAGTAAGACACTTGTAATGGATAATAAGAATGTTCTTAGTAAACTGTTCAGTATAGTGTTTTACTTTTATTCTGTTAACTTGGCTTTATTGTTAGGTTTCTTTAGGCTAATTAGTAGACAACAGAAGGCAACGTGGGAAACGCAGCGGTAAATATACAGCTAGTAGTTGAGCGAGTGAGATTAAGGCAGTGAAGAGAGCCGGGTGAAAAGGTGAGTTCAATAGTGATAAATGGATTATTTTTTACTAAGCGAATTGATGGCCTATATCGGTACGGTAGTGAGATATTGAATGAGTTGGATAAAATTGTTCCAAAGGATGTCTATGAAGTAGTCCTACCAACTTATGCTGACAATCTACCAGAGTTTTCCAATCTTAAAGTTGTCAAGTATGGAACCTTAAAAGGGAGACTGTGGGAACAAATCAATTTTTGGTGGTATGTAAGACGCCGTAATGCAGTGAGTTTGAACTTTTGTAATACGACACCATTGTTAAACCCAGGCATAGTGTGCGTACACGATTTACTATATAAGGTTAACAAGCGGTATTTTAAAAGTTTGCACGGCAGATTAGCCGTGCTTTGGAGTTGCTTAAACTATTGGAGAATAGCAAAAAGCAAGTGTGCGATTATTACTGTGTCGGAGTATTCCAAGCAACAAATCGTTGATGTATATAAGGTGGATCCTAATAGAATTACTGTCATAGGGAATGCGTGGCAACATATATCGAGAATGGTAAATGGGGAAAATACTTTTTCTAAATACAATATACTGAAAAAGAGAAAGTATTTTTTTACGCTAGCAAGTTTATCTGAGTATAAAAATTTCAAATGGATAATTGAAGTAGCAAAGAAGAATCCAGATTGCCAATTTGCTATAGCTGGAGGCAAAGTAAAAAGCTCGAATAAAATTAAAAATCTTAATAACATGAAGAACATTGTTTTGCTGGGCTATGTAAACGACAATGAAATGGTGAGTTTAATGAAGAATGCCAGGGCATTTATTTTTCCCTCAAAATACGAGGGGTTTGGAATTCCCCCCCTGGAAGCAATTGCTCTTGGTACTAGATCAATTGTATCAAATGCAGCTTGTTTGCCGGAGATATATGGAGATTCTGTGCATTATATTGAACCAGATGATTATTGTGTGAATCTTCAAGGGCTGCTGCGTGAAAAAGTTGCTACACCAGAGTTAATTTTAAATAAATATAGTTGGGAAAAATCTGCGAAGCGGATGTATGAATTAATTAAGGATGTGGGCAAAAAGTGATCATATGTTGATCCTATAAGAAAGGAAGGAGTCTTATGTTAAAATTTTCAATTGTACTTTGCACACTAAACAGGCCAGAAATTCTTGAAACATGCGTGAAATCTTTGAAGGCACAACTATATAAAAACTTTGAAATTATAATTATTGATCAGAGTGATAACAAAAATCATAGATATATTAACCAAGAACCTTTGTTTATATATAGACACATCATGGAAAAAGGACTTTCCAATGCAAGGAACGAGGCAATAAAGTTAGCATCAGGCGACTATATATGTCTTATGGATGACGATGCGGAATATGATAATGACTTTCTTTTAAAGGCCCAAGACAGTTTAATTCAAAATCCTGTTGGAATTATAATTGGAAAAGTAATTGACAAATTGACGGGGAGGCCAGGTGCAAAAGGAATGAGTGTCGATAAAATAATCTCCGTAAACGAAGGTAATGCTTTTCGTTATTGCATGAGTCCAGGAATGGTGATACGTACAAAGACAGTTAAAGAAATTGGCTTTGATAATGAGCTTGGAGTGGGAAAAAGATGGGGCGCGGGTGAAGAGACTGACTTAGCGTTGAGGTTCTTGTATAAAGGTGAAAAAGTTATGTATAATCCTAGAATGCTAGTATACCATCCTTCTTTAGAAAGAGATGATATACCTGTGCCCAAAGTATTCAGTTATAATTTAGGTTTTGGGGCCTTATACAAAAAACATATTAGCAAATATGGAAAAAAGAAAATGTACATGGAGTTTAGTTGGTGGATACTAAGAAATGTAATTGGTTGTATTCTCTTTAGAATAATTGGTAATGAAAGTGCCGCTGCTTATTATGATAACAGTGTTAAAGGTAAATTATTGGGGTTTAAAGAGTATAAATAATGTTTAATGATATTGTTAACATGCAATATTAAAGAATTTCCAGGGAGTATATAAGGATGTAGAATTATAGTAGAAGTGGTGATCAAATTGAATGATGCTGGTGCTGTCGTTCCATTAAATAAAAGTATATTACGGGATAATTATTTGTTGCTTTTACACGGAATAATATATGCTGCATTAGGTTATAGTACACTAACTGAGAATGGGATATTTACTACAGGATTATATATTGCAATAATTATTTATTATTTATTTTTACAGCCAATTAATCAATTCTACTTCTTGGTTGGTTTTGTACCATTTGAAAATGTGATGAAAATTGCTTCGATTGATGTATACTTTATTTTATTAATGATTTCAATTATTAAACTTATATATATTAATAGAGATAAAAAAGTATACAAAATTTCAGGGCTTATTTTTTTTGTTGCACTGTTTAACATAGAAATGATCGGAGATATAGGGGCAATATCCATTGGTAAATTAACAATTATACTTACTACCATTGCGTATTTGTATTTTTTTTCACAATTATCAGATCTCACTTCCTATAGAATTGTAACTGCTATACTTCATTACGTGATCAGTTACATAATTGTTATATTTACGACAATTATGTCGTACGGATCAGTTTTAAGCTTTATTCAATTAGTGGGTGCAGATTCTCAATTGTACCGTTTTGGAGAAACGGTTGATTCGCTTGGAGAAGAAGCTCGTTTGCTTGGCGGTGCGATGGGTATACCACTCTATTCTGCAATGTTAATATCTATGCTTCTAAGTTATTACATTTCGAATAACACGATAAAAATTGGAAATAAAGTATTAATTATAACATTCTGCTATGCAGGGGTATTGTTCGGACTACTAACAATTAGTCGTTCTTTTCTTTTATGTATGATTACGTGTTTTCTGTTTCTGCTATTATCTGTATTCACCAGAAATTGGAGAAAAATAACAAAAGCACTGATAATAATATTTATAACTAGTATATTATTATATGTCGCTCAAGCAGACTTAATAAACAGTAAACTAGCTGACTTCGCGTATAGAGAAACTCAAGATTACGGATTTGGAATTAGAAGCTTAATTTATCAAGATTGTTTTCAATATCTGGAGGAGAATCGGATGGGATATTTGTTTGGTTTTGGGATAAGCAATTACGGAAAGATTGGAAATCAAAACAATTTAATGTTTTCTTATCTAGCGCATAATTTATATTTGGATATAATAATGTCCGTAGGTATATTAGGTGGAATGTGCTTTGTTGGACTGTTCAATATGTTAAGGAAAAGAGCTAAAGCCTGTTTTAGGAGTAAGGCGAGCCTTATTTCAGTTTTACCACTATTGGTTTTTCTGGTATTTGGATTGACTGCTCTGTCTTTAACTAACTTAAAGACATGGATATATATAGTTATGCTTATAATAAATGTATATGCGGTTGGCAAAAGCGTTGCGATTCAAGATGGAGGGAGAAATGGAGAATAAAACAGGCATTCCTAGAATAATTCATTATTGCTGGTTTGGCGGGAATCATCTCCCTCCCCTGGCAGTAAAATGTATTAATAGCTGGAAATCATTTAATCCAGGATACGAAATAAAGGAATGGAATGAAAGCAATTTTGATATAGATTGTAATAATTATGTAAAACAAGCGTATGCAGCTAAAATGTATGCGTTTGTAAGTGATTATGCGAGGTTCCATATTCTATATAATAATGGTGGAATATATATGGATACTGATGTTGAAGTTTTAAGGCCGTTAGATATTTTTTTGGCGAATAAAATGTTTACAGGTTTTGAACGAACTGACAAAGTAGCTCCAGGGCTAATTTTGGGTTCAGAAATAAAAACCAATTTAATGAAAGTATTTATGGATGGTTACAAAGTAAGAATGTTTATAGATAAAACCGGAAATATGGATTTAACCACAGTTGTGGATTATACAACGGAATTTTTACAAAGGAGAGGTCTATTGCTGAATGGGATTAAACAAGAAGTAGAAGGCATAATTATTTATCCAACAGATTACTTTTGTCCTAAAAGTTATGAAACTGGAGAATGCATTACGACAAGGAATACGTATACGATTCATCATTTCGCTGGCTCATGGAAATCTTCGGCGGATCATTTTAAAATAAGATTAGCACATTTAATAGGTAGATCATGGATGAAAAAGTTGTCGTATATTAAAAGATTATTGTGGAGAAGAAAAAATGACAAAAACACTGACGATATTTACCCCAACATATAATAGGGCATATATCTTACCCCAATTATACGAAAGTTTGGTACATCAAACCAATAATAGTTTCGTTTGGCTTATCGTGGATGACGGATCAACAGATAATACTAAAGAGCTTGTAGACGTATGGATTAAAGAAGGTAAAATTGAGATTGTATATCATGCGCAACTCAATCAAGGGAAGCATATAGCACATAATCAAGGGGTTCGATTATGTGAAACACCGCTGTTTTTTTGTGTTGATTCCGACGATTACTTGTCACAGGATGCTGTGTCAAGTATTGTCGAAATTTTTAAAGAGGAACAAGACAATAGTGTTTTGGGATTATATATGCGAAGAGGGGATTATTGTGGAATTCCAACAGGCCAAAATTGGCCGGAAAAGATTAAATACACAACGATAAATGGATTGTATCAAAAATATCATTTCCGGGGAGAAACGGCAATTATCTTAAAAACTGCGATGATAAGGCCTTTTTCCTTTCCACAGTTTAAAAACGAGAAATTTGTTAGAGAGTCCGTATTATATGATCAAATAAATAATCTTGGATTGATGCGAGTTGATAATCGAGTATGTTACCTATTTGAATATAAGGAAGATGGATACACTGCACAAGGGATGAAATTAGAATTTGATAATCCCAAAGCGACCGCATACAATTATTTACATCACATCCCGTATACAAGAAACATAATAGAAAAATTCAAATTTATGGCGCAATATTATGCGTGGCAACATATGTTCAAAATTCAAGAATCATTATTTGAAACAATAAAAACACCATTCTATATAAAATTCGGGGGGAGGCTATTGGAGATTCATTATCTAAACTTATTCAGAAAGCTGAAAGAGGCTTTGAAAAATGAGGCTTGAGTCTTCAATTAATAACGTGGTTGCATCGGTTTTGATGCAGCTGGTTACTATGATCATTGGTCTAATTCTGCCTCGTTTATACTTGATAGCGTTTGGTTCCGAAATAAATGGCTTAGTAAGTTCAATAACTCAGTTTATAGCCTACTTCACGTTGGTTGAAGCAGGTCTGGCCAGTGCTATGACAGCAACACTTTATTGTCCGTTGGCAGAAAATAACTACAGCGAAATAAATGCTATTTTATCGGCAGCCCAAAAATTTTATTTCAATATAGGATACCTTTTTAGTGGGCTAGTCTTTGCTCTTGCTACAACATATCCATTATTTGTGGAAACCGTAGCAATATCCAAGGTAGGGGTAGGGTGGTTAGTTGTTGTCTTAGGTTTTGGCGGTGCACTTGATTTTTTTACGCTTTCACGATATCGGGCGCTGTTAACTGCTGACCAAAAATATTATGTTGTTGCAAATGCATCCACAATTGCGAACATAGCAAATTTCGCTTTAGTATTTATCAGCATAAAACTGTCTTGTAGTATTGTTATTGTAAGGACAGTAGCCTTGACTACTGTTATTCTGCGTAGCCTTATATTAAATATCTATGTGCGTAGAAACTATAAATATGTCGACTATTCAGTTCCTCCTAATAATAAGGCTTTAAACAAACGCTGGGATGCAATGATTTTGCAATTGCTTGGCTTAGCACAGAATTCGATGCCGGTTGTTATACTGACTTTTTTTTGTAGCTTAAATGTTGTTAGTGTCTATAGCATATATAATATGGTTGCTTCAGCCGTTCTTTCTTTACTGGCTTCGATTACAAGTGGATTTGTAGCTTCCTTTGGAGAGATGATAGCAAAAAAAGAAACAGAAGCATTAAATAATAATTACATGCAATATGAACTGTTGTTTTTTATGTTTATGACTTGGGCCTATTCTTGCATGAATATTCTTTACGTGCCGTTTGTCAAGTTATACACATTAGGTGTAAATGACATGAATTACATACAGCCTTTGGTGGCAGTTTTATTTGTTCTAAATGGTATAGCATATAATCTAAAAACCCCAGCAGGAACGTTAATAGGCTCCGCAGGAGTTTTCAAGGAAACAAAACCGGCCACGATTGTTCAAACTGTCATTGCAGTTGGGTTATCATTCGTTTTGACACCATTTGGGGGTATTGAGGGGGTTTTAATTGCTTTAATTGTATCAAATATATACCGGGTTATAGACTTAGTAATATTCATGTCAAAGAACGTAACAAAGCTACCATATAAGCAGTCATTTATACGTATATTAAATTGTATAATAATATTTGTGATTGCAAATCTACCATTCCAATTTGTTAATATTGAAGCAGGTGGTTTTACTGAATGGTTTACTATGGCAACTATGGTTGCAGTATGGAGTATGGTTGTGGTACTAGTGTATAATCTGTTTTTTGATAGGAAGGTATTATTTCAGATTTTACTAAGACTAAAAAGTTCAAGTGTAAGACTTTTAGGGAAGGAAATAGTATGAGAATCGGCATAATGACGTTTCATCGACCTATAAACTATGGTGCGCTTTTACAAGCATATGCATTACAACAAACGATGTTATCCTTAGGGGCTGAATGTGAAATAATCGATTATCGCAATCCATTAATGGAAGAATTATATAGCGTTAAAACATTTGATAAATGTCATAGGATAAAAGACTATATATCTTGGATATTGCGTTCTTCTTCGGAAAAAACAACCCATGAGGCATATGAAAAGTTTAGACGAGAATATTTAATACTATCCCCTAAAATATATGTTGATGCAACCGGCTTAAGCTCTTGTAACAACGAGTATGATAAGATAATTAGCGGAAGTGACCAGGTTTGGAGTTATAAGGCGTTAAATTTTGATAAGAATTACTTCTTAGACTTTATTTTTAATAAAGGGATGAAGTGTTCATATGCAGCGAGTTTTGGGGTCGATACTATACCTGAAGAATATACCGAAGAATACAGACGGCTATTGAGCGATTATTTATTTTTATCGGTAAGGGAACGGCAAGGCTGTGACTTAGTTTATAATATTTGTGGGATAAGACCAGAGCAGCACGTGGATCCTGTATTCTTACTTTCTCCTGACATATGGGCTGAGCGGATTGGGTGTACGACACAAAAGAATCGGTATATTCTTGTTTATTCATTTGAATTAACAGATACGATGAAAAAATTCATTGAAAATCTATCGATAAAATTTGATTGCCAAGTTTTTGTGTTAGGTCGACCTTTTAGGAGAATATTGAATGTTCCTTATAAAAATATTTATAACATATCGCCGAAAGAGTTTGTAAAATATATTTTCAATGCTAGTTACGTGGTGACAAATTCATTTCATGGCACGGCATTTTCTATCCTTTTCAACAAAGAGTTTTTTATGGAATTACTGGTTTCAAGTAACTATGTTAATAGCCGACTTGAAAACATATTAGAGGTTATGAATCTAAAAAGTCGTAAAATTACTGAATCCTATAATATGGACGAACTTATGGAAAATAAAATTAACTGGAGCGCGGTCAATGAAATAATCAGCACAGAACGTCAAAAGGCGTTATGTTACTTGAAGACATTGGTATAACACTATGGGATTGCAATTAATGAGGAGGATAGCGTGAGAAAGCTATTTATTCAAAAGTATGATTGCTGTGGCTGTACTGCGTGTGTTAGTATATGCCCCAAACAGGCAATTGAAATGGAAGCGGACAAGGAAGGTTTTCTATATCCACAAATCAACCTAAGACTATGTGTGGAATGTGGACTTTGCCAAAAGACATGTTCTTTTCAAGATACATATAAAACAACCGAAAATTTTAAAGCACCTAAAGTTTTTGCAGTTAAGCATAGAGCAGAAACAGTACGTAGTAACAGTACCTCAGGTGGAATGTTTACGGCTATTTCAGATAAAGTATTATCCTGTGGTGGAGTAGTCTATGGAGCTGGATTTGATGAAAGCATGATTGTTTGTCATCAACGAGCAAATGATAAACAATCATGCAATAAATTTAGAGGTTCAAAATATGTCCAAAGTGAAATGAGACAGGTATTTTTAGAAATAAAAGTTGATTTGGAATGTGGTAAAAAAGTTTTGTTCACAGGAACTCCTTGTCAGGTAGATGGGCTGAAAAATTTTTTAAACAAAGCGGGAATAGATAAGACAGAGCTTATATTGTGCGACCTTATTTGCCATGGAACGCCTAGTCCCTTGCTGTTTGCGGAGTATTTGGCATTCTGTGAAGCCGCAAGAGGAAAGAAGATTGTTAATCATATTTTTCGATCAAAAGTAGAAGGCTGGCATGCGCATACGGAAATGAATGTGTTTTCTGATGGGGAAGAAGATTGTAAATCAATTTTATCTCAGGTTCATAGAAATATTTTTGTTTCTAGTATAGCACTCAGACCTTCGTGCCATTATTGTAAATATACTAATTTAAGAAGACCTTCAGATATAACAATCGCTGATTTTTGGGATATTGATAAGACCATGCCTGCATTTGATGATAATAGAGGTGTATCGTTGGTATTGATTAATACTGAAAAAGGATTAGCGGCATTTGAAGACGTTAGAGAAGATATATTATTTAAACAGGGCAATATTATTGATTGTATGCAGCCTAATTTGAGAAAACCAACAGAATGTTCACCAAGAAGAGTTGAATTTTGGGAGGACTACTATTCGAATGGATTCAATTATGTTGCCAAAAAATATGCGGGGTATGGGCTTATTGCAGAATATAGAAAACTTGTAGCCAAATTTCTGGCACGGCTGGGTTTACTATCTACAGTAAATGGAGTATTGAGAAAATATAGGAGTGTATAGTGTATATCCCTCAAATTAAGTTGGAGCAAGGTCTGTTGCTGATTAATATTTATCTGAAAAGACTGAGACAAAAGTGCTTAATATAGTTTATTTACACGGAGTAAGATTAATTCAGTAATAGCAATAAATAATAGTTGAAGAAGAGGAAACGAAAATACTGATAGACAGTTAAAATCTACTATCGAATAGATAGGAGCTGAATACTGATTGAGTAGGCTAAAATGTCAATTAAATGTATTTTCCCGCTCTCCACATATAAGTCAAATATTAACGGGATTTATAATGTTGAGAAACGAAAAAGTTATCAACTTAGAAATAAATTATAAACCAGAAATGTTGAAATTGTATCCAACTCCACATATGATTGAAGCTATAATTGATAATAGAATAAAAGTGGCATATGATATGTTAGATGGGTATAACTTTAATAAGCAAGTTGTTGAGAAATATTTGATGGGAATAGATTTTTATTTTAAACGTAGTTATAACATAGCGCATCATAAAGATTTTGAATATGCATCACGTATTTATCCATTAGGATTTAATTATCATGTAACAACCCCAAAAAATATTATAGATAAAAGATGGGATATATCTAGCATATACGCAGCTGCTAGTTCTTTAAGAAATAATATTTTTTTTTATAAACGTAATTTTTATATCGAAAAATTTGAAGATATTCCTCATTGGGATAATGAAACGCTAATACTTTTTTTGACTAGAGCGTGGGATCCAGAAGAATCTTCTATGTTGGATGAAAAAATAAAAGCTGAAAGATATCATATCAATAACATGCGTGCTGATTGTATAATAAAACTTCGCGAAATTTTTGGTGGTAAATTTATTGGCGGTTTTAGTCCTTCGCCCTATACTCATGAGAAATTTCCTTCCTGTGTTGTTGATAGAGCCCTTACTAAGCGAACCAATTTTATGAGATTAGTGAAAAAGGCAAATATATGTGTAGCAACAATGGGATTACATGAATCAAACGGTTGGAAGTTAGGTGAATACATAGCAGCTAGCAAAGCCATTGTAGCTGAAAAACTTCATTATGATGTTCCTGGAAATTTTAACAATATTGATAACTATTTTGAATTTACAAATGCTGATCAATGTGTCCAGCAAGTTATGAAATTGTATAGCAATAAAAAGTTAGCTTTTGATATGATGATAAAAAATTATAATTACTATCATAATTTCCTGCGAGCTGATAGACTAATTTTTAATACCATCACCATTGCCATTAAAGACGCTGATTGCGCGCAGTTGCCGTGACCGGCATCAACTCGTTGTTACTGGCCGAGGTGGTTATTTCGTACCTGTGGCGTTGTGGGAACAAGGTTAATTACATTGAATGCTCGTATATGTCGGTAGAGACACGTAGAATGTTTATTAGTATGTATCATAAATTATCAAATAGAAAAGCAGTTCAAAATTGAAGGACGATAAACTGGTTCCCCGCATATAAATGGTAACAGAGCTTTGTAATGAGGTGAGTTACTATGGAGAAAAATTCTCGTATCTATGTTGCCGGTCACCGGGGCTTAGTTGGTTCGGCGATAACTAGGGCCTTGCTTGAAGCCGGGTTTAGTAATTTGGTGTTAAAACCGCATGCCGAATTGGAACTGCGCAACCAGCAGGCGGTGGAGGACTTTTTTTACCATGAACAGCCGGAGTATGTTTTTTTAGCCGCCGCCAAGGTAGGTGGGATCTACGCTAATAGTATTTATCCGGCGGAGTTTATCTATGACAATATAATAATCGAAACCAATATTATTCAGGCTGCGCATAAATACAAGGCAAAAAAATTGCTGTTTATGGGCAGTTCTTGTATTTATCCGAAGCTTGCTCCCCAGCCGTTAAAGGAGGAATACCTGTTAACCGGTGCCTTGGAGCCGACCAATGAAGCCTATGCTATTGCCAAAATTGCCGGGCTCAAGCTCTGCCAAACTTACCGGCGGCAGTACGGGGATAATTTTATTGCCGCGATGCCGACCAATCTCTATGGGATAAATGATAATTTTGATCTTAATACCGCCCATGTGCTGCCGGCCCTGCTGCGGAAGTTCTATGAAGCCAAAATCGCTAATTCGCCTGCGGTTACGATCTGGGGCACTGGCACGCCCCGCCGCGAGTTTCTCTATGTTGATGATTTAGCGGCGGCTTGTTTATTTTTGATGCAGCAATACGACGGCGAGCCGATTGTCAATGTCGGCACTGGTCAAGACCTGACTATTGCCGAGCTGGCCCAGCTGATCGCGGCGGTTGTTGGCTTTACCGGCCAGATCGAATATGATTCGACTAAACCTGACGGTACGCCGGTGAAACTGCTGGATGTGTCGAAAATGAGTGATCTGGGCTGGCAAGCCAAAACGTCACTGAAGATTGGTGTCGAAAAAACCTTTGAATGGTATTTGAAAAAGGCAAAATAATGGTTGGAAATAAAAATAAATTTAAATAAATATGTGAAAACAACCTTGAAAAGGTAAAATATTCCATATATAATTCATGTATGGAATATTTTACCTTTTATTTATATTGATGGTTAAGTTAGTAAGGGAAGGGTTGACCGTATGGCGCAGCAACTGGCTAAGCAATCAAGAAAGAACCATAAGTATTCAGCCTTTGGTCTTACTATTTTATCTGAGGTTGTTTTGCCGGAGTTATCTCCGGCGGTTCAGGAAACGGTTGATGTTGAAATCGTGTATGGCTCGCTGGGGGCAGCGTATAGAATGCCGTGCGACGAATCGGCGTGTGGCGTATTTTCTCCTCAGGCGTTCTTGCTCAGGATCGCCAGCGTAGCGGACTACTATGTAACTAACGGAACAAGCGTGGTTGTTCAGCCTTGGAGCAATGATCCCGGCGAGGTGCGGGTGTATCTTCTGGGGTTGGTTATGGGAGTAATTATGCAGCAACGCGGTATTATGGCGCTTCATGGCAGTGCCGTGGTAGTAAATGGTCAGGCGGTCATTTTTGCCGGAAGTTCCGGCGCGGGAAAATCGACGATGGCGGCGGCGCTGCGCAACAAGGGTCACTTGTTGCTGGCCGATGATGTTGCGGTAATCACTTTTTCTAAAGCTCGGCTGCCCTGGGTCCAGTCCGGTTTTCCCCAGCAGAAGTTAATGTTTGATAGTGCGGCGCAGGTTGGTATTGAGGCCGCGGCGCTGGCGTTGGTTAGCCAGTCGTGGGATAAATACGCCGTCCCGGTGACTGCCGGGTTTGAGGCTCGCCCGATGCCCCTTAAGGCAATCTATCAACTTACGGCTCAAGCCGAGGCAGAGCTTTCGCTTGCTCCGTTAACCGGGTTTAATAAGATAGCCGCAATTATTACTAATACTTACTGCTATAATTTGCTCGAGAAAGTAGGGTTAAAATTAGCCCATTTTAATATGTGTGCGGGGTTCTTAAAGGAAATACCGGTGTTCCGTTTAACCAGGCCGCTGGGTCAGCGGTCCCTGCAAGACCAGGTTAGGCTATGGGAAAAACATTTTACTGACCTGTTAACTGGTTGTCAACTGAATAACACTATTTAATGGGGGGATTGTTGTGGTTAATAGTCTGCTTAATGAAAAAACAACGGTGTCTCAGGCGGCGAATGTTGCCGCTGCGGATCTGGATGGTGAAGTGGTGATGCTGCGCTTGGAAACAGGAAAATATTATGGCTTAGGTAGTGTCGGAAGCCGGATTTGGGAACTTATTGCCCAGCCTTGCCGGATTGCTGAGGTTATCGATAAGCTAGCGGCTGAGTATGAGGTAACAAGAAAAACCTGCGTGATTGATACGGTAAAATTTCTTACGCACTTAGCGGCTGAAGGGTTAATTAGTGTTAATTAAACGGTTGGTTAAGTTTTGCGCGCTGTCTTGGAACAAGCAAGAGTTAGTCTGCGTTGCCTTTGTTTTGTTGGGCTTGGTACGGCTAATGGTCTTGGCAATACCTTTTCGCTATCTGACCTGGGCGCTGGGAGTGTCGGCATATAAACAAGCTGACTTAATGCCTGGAACAGTGGAGTCGGTGTATCCGGAATTAATCCGCTGGGTTATTCAAGTGGTCAGCCCCTGTACGCCCTGGGAAAGTAAATGCTTGGTTCAAGCCATAACCGCGAAAATCCTGCTTCGTTTAAACGGGCTGCCTAGTACGCTGTATCTGGGGGTGGCCCGGAACGACCGGCATCAGTTGATCGCCCATGCCTGGCTTTGCTGTGGCCAGACCATTGTTACCGGCGGGGCCGTGAGTCATGAGTTTACCGTTGTTTCGCGGTTGGCTGATGCGCCCGGAGTACCGGAATAAAACGAGTGCAATATATTTTACATAGAGTTTCTTGCACTAATTTGTAACTTTTAGAAAGGAGGATTAATCATGAAAAAAGCATGGAGTAAACCTGAAACTCAAGAATTAACAGTTGCATTAACTCAAGCCAGTACTTATAGGTCCGGTGATCTTGTACCTGATGGCACTTTTTCAAATAACCCGCCGCCTAAACCTGGTGTTTCAATTGGTAACACTTATCCAGGTGGCAAATAAAATAACGAGTGACTTTTGTTTAACAATCTAGTAGGCAGTTTCGCGGCTGCCCCTTTTTTTTAAGTACTATTATAAGGTCACGCGATACAGGCTGGATGGAGATGGATATAAATGAAATCCGAGGCGTTGGAACTTTATAATAAATTACCATCGGAATTTAAGCTGTTGTTTAAGTGTGCCAATACCAAGCCGGTTACTCAAGCTGAGCAAGCTGCTATTATTGCGTTAATCAACTGGCCCGTTGATTGGCCGCGGTTTTTCGAACTAGTCAAATATCACCAGGTGTATCCTTTGGTTTACCGGGCCCTTACCGAAGTACCGCCGGAGTTTGTCCCGGTGGAGCTTATGACTGAGCTTTGCCGGATCAATCAAGAAAGTACGGCGAAGAGTCTGCAGCTGACCGGTGAACTGGCTAGATTAGTCGCGGCTCTCGAAACGCACGGGATTAAAACCGTTGTACTCAAGGGAATTCCCCTATCCTTTATGCTCTACGGCAGTCTGGCCCTTCGGCCACCTGGCGATATAGACATCCTGGTGTGGCCTGAAAATGTAGAGCGAGCAATTACTGTGCTTGAAGGAACGGGCTATGAGATAGAACATTCTAGTTTTTCGACTTTGGAACAGCGTAAGCGGAATATGGATGGAGAAGGTCATCATTTCGGCTATGCTCATAAGGACAAGGGCATTAGCGTGGAACTTCATTGGCGGTTGGGAAATGATGACCTTGAGCTGCCGGTTAGTTATATCAAGGATTGTTTGACTGAGATTAAGCTGGCCGGACACACTATCAATGTTTTACAACAAGAGGAGTTGCTGGTATTTTTAGCGTTGCATGGCGCTAAGCATGGCTGGCATTGCCTAAAGTGGCTGGTGGATATCGCGGCTTTGCTGGGGCGTGGCGGTCTGGCTTGGGAGCGAGTATATAAAATAGCTGACAGCCTGGAGGTTAGGCCGCTTATAAATCAGGCCTTGTTGTTAGGCAATGAACTTCTGGCAGCACCGTTGGCTGAAGATCTTTTAGTTCAAGTTAAGGTAGACAAAAAAGCTCGGCAATTAGCCAAAACAGCGATGCCGATGATTATTGCGCCGATATTAACTTCGCCTTGGTTAAGGGCAAAATTGCATTTTTATCAATGTAAAGTTTATCAGTTCAGTATATTAATAGGATGGCGTAGAAAGCTTAGTTATATAGGTAATCAGTTTAAACCAAATAAGAGCGATATTAAATTAATCGCCCTTCCTAAATGGCTATATTTTTTGTATTATCTGATTCGCCCATTCGCCTGGGCTAAGCGGCGTTATTCAGATATCGCGGGGCGGTGAGCTATGGCTAAATTGCTCTGGGCGTATTTGCAGGAATTGTTTTTGTTTGCCCGGCTGAAGCTGGTTCTGGATATGGTGCTGGTGGTCGTCCTGGGGGTGTGCGAAGGGGTCAGCATCATAATGCTGCTGCCGCTGTTGGCTTTCGCCGGGATTGGTGCCGGTGGTCAGGCGGGGGGCGGCTGGGTCGGGCAGTTGGTGGATCAGGTGTTTGGCACCATGGGGCTGTCACTCAGTCTACCGGTGGTATTGGCGATCTATACCTTGCTGATTGCCGGTCAGGGCTATCTGCAGCGCTATGAAGCAATTTTGAGTACTACTATTAATGAAGGCTTTGACCGGGACCTGAGTACCCGGTTGTACCGGGATATGACCTATGCCGGCTGGCCGTTTTTCCTGTCGCGGAAAAAGGCGGATATTGGCTATGTGGTGCTGACAGAGTTGCGGCGGGTGAGTACCGGAACCTTCTTTTTCCTCCGGGTGGTGGGCAATGTTTTTTTTGTCGCGATCCAGGTGACATTGGCGTTTATTTTGGCCCCATATTTGACGCTGTTAGTGCTGGCTTCTGGTGGTGTGTTGTTTTGCTGTATGCACCGCTTTGTCCGGGCTTCCCGGCGGATGGGGGAAAAGATCGCCGGTATGTCCGGTTGCTTGTTTGCCGAGGTTAACGAAAATCTGAATGGGATTAAGGAAGTCAAGAGTTATGGTACCGAGTATTTGCAGGTAGCAAGTTACGCCAGTCAGCGCCGGGCCGTGGAGCAGGTTTATATTGATTTTACCAGGGTGCAAAGTAAAGCCGGGTTCTTTTATAAACTGGGGGCGGCGGTGTTTGTCAGTGTGTTTTATTATACCGCGGTCCGGGTATTTCAAGTTAATGCCCAAAGTTTGCTATTACTAATTGTAATTTTTTCCCGGCTGTGGCCGCAATTTTCCGGCTTCCAGGGTAATCTGCAGTCGATCGCGATGCTGCTGCCGGCGTTTAAGGCGGTTACCGAGCTTCGGGCAGCTTGTCAGGCGGCGCGGGAAGGTGTTGAAGTCAAGGCCAGCCGCCGGTTGCATTTAGGACAAGGCATCCGGCTGGCCAATGTGTCGTTTCGCTATCAGGCCAGTCAAGGCCGGTATGCGGTCCGGCAGCTGAGTTGCTTTTTACCGGCTGGCCAGACGACGGCGATTGTCGGCGTGTCTGGGTCTGGCAAGAGTACTCTGGCAGATTTGGTGTTGGGTTTAATTCGGCCGGAACAGGGAAAAATCTGGATAGATAACGTTTTGCTCAGTAGTAATAATTTGCATGGCTGGCGGCAAGCAATCGGCTATGTGCCGCAAGAGGCGTTTTTGTTTAATGCCACTATCCGGGAAAATCTGGTGTGGGGCAGTCCCAAGGCCAGTGATGAGGCAATCTGGGAAGTCCTGCGGCTGGCGGCGATTGAGGCTTATGTCCGAGATCTGCCCGCTGGTTTGGCGACGGTGGTCGGCGACCGGGGAATTCGGCTGTCAGGCGGCGAACGCCAGCGCTTGGTGTTGGCCAGGGCCCTACTGCGTAAGCCGTCGCTGTTAATTTTGGATGAGGCCACCAGTTCCCTGGATACGGAAAATGAGCAGCGGATTCAGCAAGCGATTGACGGCCTCCGGGGCCGGCTGACGATTATGATTATTGCCCACCGCTTGTCCACGATAAGAAATGCCGATCAAATCCTGGTGATGGAACGAGGCCGGCTGGTTGAGCAGGGATCGTATCAGTCGTTTATTGCTGATGCAAACAGCCGGTTTTATCAGTTGGCTTGTTTGTAGTGATATGGGAACGGGATAGGTTAAGCAGGAGGCACCGTTTTGAACAAAGTTAAGTTTTGGCTGCCGACAATTGTTGTGTTTGCGGCAATATCGTATTTATCGAGCATCCCGAATCTGCAGCTTGTGGATGAGAGCCTAATCCCGGCTTGGTGGCTGAAGCTTATTCAGCAGCATGTGGTACTGATCGGTAAGTCCGGTTTCTTTTCGTATGCGCTTAGTCTTCATCCTGATTTTATCGCTCATAAGCTGGGGCATATTACCTTGTTTGGGCTATTGGGAACTGCGTTGTGTTATGGCACCGGTGGACGGTTTACGCTGGCGGTGTTTTTGGCGTTAGTTTGTGCTGCCGGTGATGAACTCCATCAGGCGTTTGTGCCGGGACGAAGCTGCCGGTTGGGCGATATTATCCTGGATGTAACCGCGGCGGCGGTGGTTAGTTTTGCTCTGTTACGCCTATTCCGCGGTAAGTGTCGGCTGGTGGGTCGAGATAAACTCAATCAGTAAGGGGGGGAGAATTTTGCAGCAGCTTGTTTTTCGGGTGTTATTAGTGCTGCTGGTAAGCGTTAGCAGTCCGGGGATTTATGGTATAGCGGTGGGCGCAGGTGCACCGCAAGACGGTCCTAAGCAGTGTTTGTCGCTGAATATTCCGTTGGCTAGTTATGTTTATGGTTATTTGGACAAGCTGGCGGGGTTAGGCTATTTGCCGGAAATGCGGCTTGGCGTTAAGCCATATACCCGGCTCCAGGCGGCTCGCTGGGTAGAAAAAATCAATGCTCAGGTAAATAATCACGGGGATATTCCCGACTATGCGGCCGATATGTTGGCGCAGTTAAATCAAGAATTTGAGCCGGAACTGCAGCGGCTGGCCGGCGGCCCCAGGGAACCGTGGTTAGGCCTGCGGGAATGGACGGCAAGTGGTTCGTATTATCACGGTGATACCTTGAAGGAGCTGGGGACTAAAGCTAGTTGGCAGCCGCTGAATACCAATAATAGCGGTTATCGTCTGGCGGATGGGGGAAACTGGTCTCTGGCGGCACGGCTTGAAGCCGAGCTCGCACCGGCGCTGGTAGCCAGTGTGACGCCGCGGGTAGCTACGAATCGTGCTAGTACTGCGGTGTCACTAACGGCGGGGTATGTTAAGACGCAGCTTAATAATGTAGAAATCCAGGTTGGTAAGGAAGCTGCCTGGTGGGGCCAAGGCGTGCGGGGTAGCCGCAGCCTAACCAATAACGCCGCGCCGGTCACAAGTCTCAAGTTAAGTAATATTGATGCGATGAACTGGGGCTTTTTGGGGCCAGCGTATTTTACAATGCGGTATTCAGTGCTGGAAAATGATCGTTCCGATGTAAAGTATCCTTCCTTGCTCGGGCTGCGCTGTGACTTTATGCCCAGCAGCAACTTTACCTTCGGCCTGAGCCGGCTGGACATCGTCGGCGGTGCGGGGCGGATGCTGACTCGCTCTGATTTGAAAAACTTAATTTTTGGCACTAATTCCGATGCCGCAGGCGATAAATGGAATACTCAGGCCGGTGGAGATTTTCGCTGGCGGCTGGGTAATGGCGTCGAAGTTTATGGCGAAGTCTATGGTGAGGATCAGTCCGGGTATATGCCGTCACAGTTGTCGGAATTAGCCGGGGTATATATTCCCAAGCTGAACGCTAGCGGCGACTGGGAAGCCCGCCTGGAATTCGCTCATACTCTCCCCTGTTGGTATACCCATTCGGTATATACTAATGGCTGGGTATATAAAGATAATATTCTCGGTGATTACATGGGTTCTGATGCTGACCGCTATTATGGCCAACTGGCCCATTACTTGCCCGGCGGGGCCCAGTTTAGTTTGAACCTTGAACACCTTATCCAAAACGCCACCGGTAGCGGCGTTCAGCAGAAAGTAGATTCCTTCTGGCTCGCCGCCGAGCAGCGCCTCGCCCCGGATGTTCTCTTGAGGGCCGAGGTTGGCGTTGCCAGGGTACTGAATACCAATTATCACGCGGGCCTGACCAGCCATACAGGCTTGGCGTCGCTGACAATAACCGAAGAGTTCTTTTAAACGAAAAATCGCAGGTCTGTCCTGCGATTTTTTTTTTGGCGTGCCCCGTCGATGAAATCTACAATTTACCAATAATTAACACCGGGATAATATCTGGTTAACATTATTAATTTATAATGAACCAAGAAGCTAAAATGGGGGAGGCATCAAGGTGGTTAAAAAAGCAAAATTACTGGGGCTTGTTGTGGCGGTTGTCTTTGTTCTTGGCCTAATCGCGGCAGCCCTGCCGCAAAGTCGGACCGCTATGGCCGGTGTTGATAACGGCCACTATGGTAAGAAAGCCAAGTATGTATTTTTCTTTATTGGTGACGGAATGGGGCTGCCCCAGATAAATTCCAGCGAAATTTTTAAGGGGACGCTAAATAGCACTGATCCGATGAAGCTGGAAAAACTTAATTTTACGGTATTCCCTTATCAAGGGCTGCAAGCAACCTATTCGGCCAATACGTTCATAACTGAATCAGCCGCTGCCGGTACGGCGTTAGCTACCGGACATAAAACCAATAACGATATTTTAGGTCAGGACCCGACCAAGACGGTTTCGTTTAAGTCGATGGCAGAAATGGCAAAAGAAAAAGGGATGAAGGTTGGTATTGTTACCAGCGTATCCTTGGATCATGCCACTCCGGGGGCCTTCTACGCTCATCAGCCCACCCGGAAAAATTATTATGAAATTGAATTAGCGATGGTGAACAGCGGCTTTGATTATTTTGCCGGCGGAGGCTTATTAGCGCCGAATGGTGCCAAAAAAGATAAGCAAAATGTGCTTGAAATTGCGAAACAAAATGGTTATCAAGTAGTTAACAGCAAAGAAGGTATTTTGCAGCTTGATGCAAATTCAGGCAAGGTAATTGCCATCAACCCGGTATTGGCAGGCGACGAAGCCCTGGAATATGAAATTGACCGCACGAATCAACTATCTTTGGCGGACTTTACCAGTCAGGGCATAAAACTGCTGGATAATCCTAACGGTTTCTTTATGATGGTCGAAGGCGGCAAAGTGGACTGGGCTTGTCATGCTAATGATGCGGCTACTACAGTACGGGATATGCTGGCATTTGAAAACGCCATTGGTGAAGCTCTCAAATTTTATGCCCAGCATCCGGATGAAACCCTTATCGTAGTTACCGGCGACCATGAAACTGGTGGGATGACAATTGGCTTTGCCGGTACCGAATATCAAACTTCTTTTAATAAAATTACTAAACAAAAATTGTCGTTTGAGGAATTTGACAAAGCCATTCAAGCCTATCGCCAGACGATTGGGCAAGGTCAGGCAAACCTGGCGGATTGGCTGCCTTGTTTAGCCGAAAAGTTTGGCTTGACCGAACTTACCGACTATGACAAAGCGCGGCTGAGTGATGCTCTTGCGGCCAGCATGGTTGAACCGAAAAAGCGCAACACCGATCCTAATAGCTATCTGCTCTATGGTACGTATGAACCCTTCTCAGTGACGGTCACCCATATTCTTAATCAAAAAGCCGGTATTGGCTGGACTACCTATGCTCACACCGGCGTGGCAATTCCCGTATTTGCCCAGGGGGTAGGCGGCGAGTTGTTCCAGGGTTATTATGATAACACTGATGTTGCCAAAAAAATAATGAACATTATGGGGGTACAATATCAACCCTAGCGAGTTACCTAAGAGCGGGATAAAATCCCGCTCTTCAAATTGTAAATAACCCCAGCGCGCCAGTTAAGCGCTAGCGATACAGGGCGACCTTGTTCAAACCTAAAGCCTGCCTCGGGAACAAAAACAACCACGTGGGACACAAACGCTCCCGTGCCGGGGGTATAGCGGCAAATTTTGGCAAGAATTATACCGGCCGGCCCAGTATTCATCCGGCTAAGCTGGCAAGTAATTTGAGGTGTCCCACGACTAAGCGGGAAGGAAACTAATATTATGCTAGGACCAAAAAAAGATAAAATATTTGTCATCTGTATTGCAATCGTGTGCGCGGTGTTGTATTTCCTCCCGACCGGTTTTCCTGAACAGCAGGACGGGTACATACGCAGCCGGGCTAGTATCTTGGCGGTTGACAATAGTGATGTCCATCAATGGGGCGTTGTTAAAACCGGGGTGCAAGGTGTAAGCTTAGAAATAGCTGCTGGCCCCTATCAGGGACAGCGCGTGGAAACGACCAATCCGCTTATTGGCAAGCTGGAACTTGACAAAATATTCCAGACCGGTGATAGAGCCTTAGTCGTTATTAAAGGTGGCCCTAATGGAATTAGCGATGCAAACTTAATTGATCATTACCGGCTTGATGTAGAAGCGGCACTGTTTCTCCTATTTGTCGGAGTACTGAGCTGGTACGCCCGCTGGACCGGCGCTAAGGCAATCTTGTCGTTTGTATTTACGATCTTGGTGCTGTGGAAAGTAATGTGGCCGCTATTTCTAAAAGGGTGGGATCCGATTATAACCGCGCTTTTAGTTGTGGGAGCAATTGTTGCCAGTGTCATTTTTCTTATTGCCGGGCTGAGCAAAAAAGGCGTGGCGGCCTTTCTCGGGACCATGAGCGGCGCGCTGGCCGCTGCGTTATTAGCCGTAGTGTTTGGGGCGTTGTTTAAAGTGCATGGGGCCGTAGTTCCTTATGCCGAAACCTTACTGCATGTGGGCTTTAGTCATATTGACTTAACCAAAGTATTTTTGGCGGGTATCTTTTTAGCTTCCTCCGGGGCGATGATGGATGTGGCCGTAGATATTTCGGTGGCTATGGCGGAATTAGTGGAAAAACGGCCTGATATCAGCCGCCGGGAGGCGATCGCCTCAGGAATAAACCTGGGACGCGCGGTGGTAGGAACCATGACAACTACGCTGCTCTTAGCCTATTCCGGCTCGTTTACGGCCTTGATGATGGTTTTTATGGCCCAGGGAACGCCGGTTATCAATATGGTAAACCTCACCTATATTTCCGCTGAGATCCTGCATACCTTGGTAGGCAGCTTCGGCGTGGTACTGGTAGCACCGTTTACGGCGCTCTTATCAGGCTGGTTGCTAGTAAAAAACCAATAATTTCACAAAAAAAAAGCGTTACAGAGATAGTCAAAAAAGACTAACGCAGTAACGCTTTTTCATTGATTTTTTCTAGGGGCAATTGGATGGTGAACTTTGTTCCGAATCCAGGAGTACTGTCTACGGTGATGGTTCCGCCATGGTCCTCAATGATCCATTTAGCAATAGCAAGCCCTAGCCCGCTGCCGCCTTTAGCCCGGGACTCATCGACCTGGTAAAACCGGTCAAAAATTTTGTTCAGATGTTGCGGCTCCATGCCTTCACCTGAGTCGGCAACCGTTAAAACGGCTGAAAAAATTGTCTTGGTTAGGTTAAGCGAAATTGTGCCGCCGGAAGAAGTATGTCTGATTGCATTATCAATTAATATGGCAATTACTTGTTTGAGGCGGATTTCGTCGCCGATGAGGTTAACTGCAGCGGCGGTTGATATTTTAAGCAGTAAACTTTTTTTGTTGGCAACTGGTTCGAAGGGAGCCACCGCCTGAGCTAATATGTCATTTAAGGCAATGTGGTGGCGGTCAAGCATCTGTTGGTGGGAGTCAGCTCTCGCTAAGAACAGGAGGGAATCTACAAGTTGAGCCATCGAGATTGACTCTTCACGAATGTTATTAAGCCATTTGTGCTGGCTCAATACGGTTTCTTCCGGGTTGTCGAAGACGACGTCTAGGTTGGTCTGGATTACCGCTAGCGGCGTACGTAGTTCATGCGAGGCATCAGCGAGAAAGTCCCGTTGCTGTTGCCAGGCTTTTTCAATAGGCCAGACGGCGCGTTTGGCCATAATATAACTGGCTATCAGAGATAAGAGTACGCCAATAAGACCGACCGCGGTAAGAGCGGTGATAAGAATGCGCAATAAGGTTGCTTCCGGAGAATAATCTTTGAAAACAATAACAGTGCCGCCTTGCGGATTAAGGGCTTCTTTTTTAAAGAAAAATCGGTAAGAATTGTGTTCGAGGGTGCCGAAAGGCGAAGAAGTAGCTAACGCTTTCTCGGTTATTGAACTAAGATCATCTTGAAAAATTGGTATTCGCGATGACTTAAAGCATATATTGCCGTCAGGGGTTGTCTGGACATAAAACAGTCCTGGTCCAAGTATCTCAGAATTGGCGGGTGGGGCGATGGTATTATCAGGCGGTGGTGGCACCAGATCATGTACCATAGACACATTGAGAGGGGCGTTTTTCGCCGGACATGGGGGGAGTGAATCAGTGTTTGATTGGTCGACTACTTGCCCGGTTTTGATCTTAGTAATGATTGTTGAAGTAATATTTTCGGCGTTAAACGACATCTCTAGTTGGGCAAAAATATAAATTCCGATAATCAATGATAGGAACAGCCCTAAAAGAATCGCTGCATTCAGTAAGGTTAATTTAAGGTGTAACCGTTGAAACATCCGGGTCCTCCTGGAGGTAGTAGCCTACGCCGCGGACTGTTTTAATATTTGCCGTATTTAATTTTTTACGTAGATAATGAATATACAGGTCGACATTGGCAATTTCTGTATCAGAATTGTAGCCCCACACTTTTTCCATGATGCGGTCTTTAGTTATGACTTGGCCGCAATTGCGCAGCAATAGTTCAAGCAGGAGAGACTCTTTGAGGGTTAGATGAATTACTTCATTATTTTTAATAACCTCGCAGCGTGCCGGGTCAAAAACCAAACCGGCTGCCGTTACGGTATTATGGGTCAGCTCTTTGCCTTTACGTCGGGCGAGAGCGCGAAGTCTTGCCAGTAATTCATCGGTAAAAAACGGTTTAACCAAATAGTCATCGGCTCCGGCATCTAAGCCTTCAACGCGGTCTTTGGGTGAGTCTTTAGCCGTTAAAAACATAACCGGAGTTTCCATACCCATGGCGCGAAGTTCTTTAAGCAAAGAAAGCCCATCACGATTCGGGATCATCCGGTCCAAAATGATAATATCATATACGCCGGTTGCGGCCATCTCAATACCGGATTCTCCGTCAAACGCGGTATCAACTACATAGCCGTTCTTTTTTAAGACATACGATAGCGCGTCTACTAATTTAGTTTCATCTTCTATCAGCAGTAGTTTAATAGCGATCACCCTTTACACATTAATATGTATTAAAACCAATTGTTTGTAAACTTTTCCAAGTATTATTGTATGAGAATACACTTAGAAATATCTTTGAATTTAAAAAGGTCAGGCTAAGTGTATTCAAGCAGCTTTATTATACCTTATCTACTGGATCAAGTTCGAACCAAAAGGTTACCCCGTTTTCTACATTTTCGACCCCATAGCTGTTGTGATGGAGTTCCTGGATTGCACGCACAATCGACAGCCCCAAGCCGTAGCCGCCAAAGGCTCTGGTTCGGGCTTGGTCTACTTTGTAAAAACTAAGCCAGAGATTGTTAAGACTGTCATCGGGAATATGATTGCCGGTATTAAAAACGGAGACCATGATTTTATCAAGGTTTCTTAGAACAGTGATTTTGACTATACCTTGGGCATCAACATGATCAAGGGCATTGTTTAAAAAGTTGACGATGACCTGCTCGATGCGGAGAATGTCGCCATTAACTAATATATCGCTGGCGGTTTCCAACTCCAGCGTAATGTTTTTTTCCATCATGACATTACGGTATTTTAATACAATTTGTTCTAAAAAGGATGACAAATCAAAATCAGTCCGGTTAAGACTGAAGTAGCCAGAGTCAATTTGTGATAAATCAAGTAAATCTTTGACTAATTTATCGAGTTTTTCGGCTTCATCAATAATTACCGCACAATAGTAATCCTTGTCCTCCTCGTTGCTGGCAATATTATCTTTTAGTCCTTCGGCATAACCTAAAATAAGTGAAATTGGTGTCTTCAGCTCATGCGATACACTGGAGATAAAGTCTTTACGCAATTTATCCAGGCGACGCTCTTTTTCAACATCTTCGAGTAACTGCTGATTTTTTTGACTAAGCTCAGTGATAGCCTTATTTAATTGGTATGATAGGTTATTAATGCTTTTGCCCAGGAGCCCGATTTCATCGTTGGCGCGGATGGTGCATTTGGGGGTGAAATCCAGCTGGGAAATGCTGTGGGCGACATTGCTGAGTTCAAGTAAGGGCACGGTAAATTTTTTGGCAAAGAAAAAGGCCCAAATGCAACCGGACAGGATTGAGATTATTCCGGAAAAGACCATGAATTTGCTGGCATAAGAGGCACTTTCTGATAATGCGGCTAACGTAATGCGGAGGAGCAAAATATCCCCATTAGCAAGTTGGCGGCGATAACTGAGAAAATCGATATTAAGCGTTTCATCGTGTTCAATAAGGATAACCGAGGCGCTGTCGATAGTCTCGCTAGTTTTTAATATAAGGCTTGGAGGGCCCGGTCTATGCTGCTGGGGCGAATTATCTGTCTCTTTATTATTTAACGGGGGGACAATAAATGCTTTAGGTTCACCGACCCGACCGAAGGAACTGGCTTTTACATAACCGTTTGGATTAGCAATAATAATACCAGCGCCAATATTACTGCCAATTCGCTCTAATTCTAAGGATAGGTCCGAGGGGTTGGAAGTGTAGAGTTCTTCAATATATTGGCCATTTTCGATGAGACTGTGTTTTTTATTCCAAAGATAGTATTCTTCCAGGACCAGAGTACTAAGTATCCAGGCAACGAAAATAAAAAATATTACTAAAAAACTGATGCTGCGAAAAAGTTTGGTTCTAATGGAAGTCATGATTCCACCTCAAACCTGTAGCCAAAGCCTCGGATGGTTTGAATAAGGGAACTATGCTCGCCTAATTTGGTTCTGAGGCGGTTAATATGGGTGTCAACAGTTCTTAAATCACCAAAATAATCATAACTCCAAATGTGATTAAGAATTTGTTCTCTACTTAGTGCCCGGCCTTTATTTTCGGCAAGATAAACAAGTAAATCATATTCTTTGGGAGTAAGATCCAAGCGATTGCCGTTGATTGCTACGAAGTGGGCGGATGGATCAATACTTAAGCCGGCGAACGAGGTCGGCGAAGATTCATTTGCTTCGGTTTCATTCGCCGGGGCGGCTTCTAAGCGGCGAAAAAGTGCGTTGACTCTGGCTGTAAGTACGCGGGGACTAAAAGGCTTGGTAATATATTCGTCCACCCCAAGATCAAAGCCAAACAGTTGGTCAATTTCCTCGCTTTTGGCTGTTAGCATAATTATGGGAATGGTCGAGGTTCGGCGAATTTCCCGGCAGACCGTCCAGCCGTCGTATTTTGGCATCATAACATCTAGAATCACCAGGTCAATTTTTTGACTGGAAAATATATCAAGGGCAGTGGCGCCATTGTCTGCTTCCACTATAGTGTAATTTTCACGAACCAGAAAGTCAGAGATCAATTTGCGCATTCTAAGCTCATCATCAACAACTAAAACAACTTTACTCACGTAACTAATTTCTCCTTACTGATAAAAATATTCCAACTATAGCATAATGGCATAAGAATGGTACGTCAATATTAGTTTTCGCGCGTTAGCAATATAATCATGAAGCTTTTGTATTTTGGGCGATAAAACCTGAAATAGCATTGGATAAAATCAAGGTAAATATTAAATAGCCGTCGAATACAGCAAGAGATTAATAAATAATTGTAACACAGTTGTAACAATGCTCATCCATAATAAAACTAAATACGAAAATTTGTAGGTATAAGCGAGGGTAGGCTATGCAGGCAATTTGGAAGGGAATAAAGCATTACAAAGGTTGGCTTGTTTGCTTGGTAGTTTTAGCGCTGATTGCTGGCGGCGGTTTGATGTATTATAAAAAAGCCAGTGCGCCAGTAGCCGAAGCGACCACGATTAGTGTCGGGCGGGGGGATGTTTTAGCTACTGTTTCGGCTACTGGTACGGTCAAAGCAGTAAACTCAGTCGAAGTTGGTTCAAGAGTTACTGGATTAATTAGCGAGGTTCGGGTCAAAGAAAACGAACGGGTGAAGAAAGGTCAAGTATTATTTGTTCTTGATGATACCGCTGTTCGGGCCCAACTGGCGCAGTACCGTGCGACTATGGATAAAGATGCTGCCATTTATGAGCGAAGCAAAAAGTTGGCGGCAATCGGCGGTGAATCTGAGCAACAACTGGAATCAGACCGTACCGATTATCTGGTGGCTAAATCCAACTATGATAATTATGGAACGCAGCTAAATTATTATGTGATTACTTCGCCGGTTGAAGGAATTGTTATTGGTGCACCGACTCCGGCGGGTGAGACGGTTGTACAAGGTATTTCTGCTTCACAGACGATTGTGACTATTGCCGATATGTCGGTGATGCAAGTAAAAGTTCTTGTCGATGAATCCGATATTGGTAAAGTCAAAGTAGGCCAACAAGCCACGTTTACGGTAGATGCTTACTCGGACAAAACCTTTACCGGTAAAGTGGCAAGCATTTCGCGGGACGCTACGACGTCATCAAATGTAGTGTACTACCCGGTATATGTTAATGTTGATTCTCCAGAAGACCTGTTATTTCCAACTATGACGGCGCGAGCCACTATTAATGTCGGTGAAAGCAAAAATGTGTTAGTTGTGCCGTTAGCGGCGTTGCGAAGTGAAAAAATCGGTCAGTGTGTACAAGTGATGGTTAATGGTAAAGCGGAAAATCGACTGGTTACACTGGGGTTGCGTGACGATGAAAAAGTCGAAATTACGAGCGGCCTAGATGAAGGTGACCTGGTGGTATTACCAGCTAAGCAAACGACGACAAAGACCAAACAAGATCAAGGTCCGCCGCCCCCGATGTAAGGTCAGGAGGGAAACCATGACAATTGCGTTATATAATGTAACAAAAATTTATCATATGGGTGATACTACCGTACATGCGCTGGCCGGGGTGACGTTATCTATTGCCGACGGTGAATTTGTAGCCATTATTGGACCATCAGGCTCGGGAAAGTCAACCCTAATGAATATTCTGGGCTGTCTTGATTGGCCGACCAGTGGCTCATATAAGTTAGCGGGCCAGGAAGTGGCAGAGCTTAATGATGATCAGCTGGCATTGGCGCGGAATAAAAGAATCGGCTTTGTATTTCAAAATTTCAATTTATTGCCAAGAATGTCGGCTCTGCAGAATGTGGCCTTGCCGTTAGTGTATTCCGGGGTTAGTAAACATGAACGTCAGAACCGGGCAGCTGAGGCCCTGGCAAGCGTGGGGCTGGCTGAACGGATGGAACATCGTCCGAATGAACTGTCGGGCGGGCAGCGCCAGCGGGTGGCAATTGCCCGGGCTCTGGTTACTGATCCGGCGATAATTATAGCCGATGAGCCTACGGGTAATCTTGACACTAAATCGAGTATTGAAATTATGGATATTTTTTGTCAACTTAACCGCCAAGGCCGGATGGTTATTCTAGTCACTCATGAACCGGATATTGCCGAATATGCCAGCCGGGTTATCCAGGTACGGGATGGACTCATCCTTAAAGATGAAGTTAAACAGGGGGTGACGGAGTGTTCTGGGAAAGCGTCCTCATAGCATTTGAAGGATTAAGAGCCAACAAACTCCGTTCAGCCCTGACCATGCTGGGGATAATTATTGGAGTTGGCGCGGTTGTTACCTTGGTTTCATTAGGTATGGGAGTACAGCAAAAAGTACAAAACTCTATTTCTAGTTTGGGTAGTAATTTGCTAGTCGTTATGCCGGGGGCATCCAAATCGACCGGCGGTGTTCGCTCCGGGGCCGGATCTAATATCACCTTGAGCAATCAAGATGCTAAAGCCATTTCGAAAGAAATCAACGGAGTGGTTCATGCCGTACCGTCGGTAACTGGCACGTTTCAGATTATTTATGGTGGACAGAACTGGAATACGTCGGTGCAAGGGACAACCACGGAGCTATTAAACATTCGGGATTACAAAATCGGGGAAGGCAGTTTCTTTACCAGTGGTGACGATGAAGCGAGGGCCAGGGTGGCTGTGCTGGGGCAAACTGTGGCCACTAATCTATTTAGTAATGCCAGCCCGATCGGTCAGACCATTCGAATCGGTAAAGCGCCGTTTCGAGTCATCGGGGTACTGGCTAGTAAAGGCCAGTCAACAATGGGACAAGATCAGGATGATATAATCCTGGTGCCAATTGCTACTGCACAAGACCGGTTGATTGGGCAGACCTATGTCAATAGCATCATGGTTCAAGCAGAAAATGAGCAAGTAATCGAAAAGGTCCAGGAAGATATTACGACCTTACTAAGAACTCGCCACCATTTGGCGGCCAAAGCAGACAATGATTTTTCGGTGCGCAACCTTTCGGCCATCATGGAAACCATGAAAGAATCTACCAGTGCCATTACCTTATTTCTTGGCGGGGTTGCCGCTATCTCGCTTCTGGTGGGCGGTATTGGGATTATGAACATTATGCTGGTCTCAGTAACCGAACGTACTCGTGAGATCGGCATCAGAAAGGCACTTGGGGCCACCTATAAAAATATTTTGCTGCAATTTCTTATCGAAGCAATTGTTGTCAGTGTAACCGGTGGGTTAGTAGGTATTCTGATAGGCGTGGGCGGAGCTTATGCCATATCGAAAGTGGCCAGTCTGGATACTGTAGTATCTTGGTTGGCTATATTGGGAGCCTTTGGGGTTTCAGTGCTTATCGGTCTGTTTTTTGGAATATATCCGGCCCGTAAGGCAGCTTTGCTCGATCCAATTGACGCATTGCGGTATGAATAATTATCAAGGTATTTACACAACGTGCCGATAGATATTTCGATGGGCATGTTTATGGCTAAGTTTTTCTAAAATTGTTTGTGGACGAACCGTTTCAAACAATTGACTAGCTGGTCTGTCCGCGGTAATATAGGAAGAGACGAAGTTTCGGTGATAAAAAGTCGGTTTAGGAGGAATTTGTTTTGAAACAATATAAACGTTGGTTAACCAGAGGGATAGCACCTGTTGTTATCATGTTTGCGCTCAGTCAACCGGCATTGGCCGCAGCGATTGATTTATCGCTGGACGATAGCATTGATCTTGCTCTGAAGAATAATCCCAGTATAAAAACAGCCTTGACAAGCCGGGAACAAAGCTATTGGGCCCTAGAACAAGCTAAAGCCGGCAAGGGTTTGACTTTAGGTTACACCCATACGGATGAACGCTATACCACTTATAGCAGTTATAAAGTTGCTAGTGATAGATCGTTATATTATGACCCGTACTATCTGGGGATTAACTACTATGACAACTCGTTGTCGCTGAAGTATCCTTTATATACTGGCGGCAGTGTGGAAGGGCAAATCGATGAGGCAAAACTTAGTCTTAAAGTTTCGGATCTAAGTATCGAAGCGACTAAGCAACAACTAAAACAAACCGTGACCAACGATTATTTTAATGTATTGCAATACCGCAACAATTTGGCAGTCAGCCGGGAATCCGTGGATAACTATACCAGTCACTTGAAAAATGTTGAACTCCAATACTCTGCTGGTATTGTGGCCAAAACCGACGTATTATCTAGCCAGGTTTCGCTGGCGAATGCTCAAGCCAGTCTGATAAAAGCCCAGAATAATTATGATTTGGCAGTTGCTACTCTGAATAATGCAATTGGCTTGTCCCTTGATACCGAGGTAAACATAAAAGAAGATCTTAAATATGACAGCTACACCATGAGTTTGGCGGATTGCACTAAATATGCTTTAGCAAATCGCCCGGAAATGGCACAGTACCAGGCTAAAATTGATAGTGCGAAAGCTGGGGTTAAAGTAGCACAAAGCGGTCATCGCCCGACTGTCAATCTGTTTGCTACTGAAGACTGGCACGATTCTGAATTTGCTGGCTTGGATAATAATAATTGGGCGGTTGGTCTTACCGCCACTTGGAGTATATTGGACGCCGGGCTTACCGATTCTAAAATTAAACAAGCCGATTATGGCGTAAAGACGGCCGAAGTGAATGCTAGCCAAAAACGAGATAGCATTATGCTGGAAGTTCGCCAGTATTATCTCAGCTTGCGGGAAGCGGAAAAACGTATTGAAACCACGCAAGTTGCTGTAAATCAAGCTCAAGAAAATCTTAAAATTGCCGAAGTCCGGTACGGATCGGGTGTAGGAACCAACTTGGACGTATTGGATGCCGTGCTGGCGCTAAACCAGGCAAAGACCAACTATATTCAAGCTCTGTATGACTACAATACTAGCAAGGCTTCATTAGCTATGGCAATGGGGATAGCGGTAAAATAGGTTTAGCTAATAAAATGATAAATAGAGACCGTCTAAAAGCAGTGGTGCATACGTAGACGGTCTCTATTTTTATGCAAAAAAGATAGCTGACAATTGAAACCTGAAAGTGTAAAATATGTAAATAATCCAATGGAATAGAAGAATGACGAGACAATATATTACTATTAACTAAAAATTTACCAAAACATGAACTATTTAGTATAAAATTCGACAAATTAACTGAAGGATAATTCGTTTAACTATTGAATATATTCTGCAGTAGTTCGGACAATGGAGGAAGTGACATGATCTGCCGTCACCGGAAGAACCAACAGGGGTTTACGCTGATTGAAACAGTTGTCACTGTTGCCATAATTGCCGTGTTAGCGGCAATAGGAGTAAATGAATTGAGAGTAGCAATAGCCAACAGGGAACTTGCGCGTGCGGCCTGGGAATTGGCAGCTGATATCCGGTGGATGCAGCAATTATCAGCCAACGATGTTGCCGAGGACGCTAGGGTGACGTTATCACCAAGCTATCGCTATAAACTATTATTATGGGCGTCGGACTATACCCTTCAGAGTACTAGTGAAAAAACAAATTATTATCAGGTGCTTGATAGCAGCAGCACCACCGCGTTAAAAAAACTTAGTTTTGACAGTTACCACGTTAAAGCAAAAATTATTGTGCCAAGCAGTGCTACAAGTGCAAGCATTACTTATTATGCCTATGACGTCGATCGCATCAAGACGGGTACAACGCTAGAAAACATTTCGTATCAGATTATGTTGACCCATTCGGTGACTGGTGCGGTTATCTATGTTAATGTTGATTCTAGAGTGGGGCGGGTGTGGACAAACACGGACGGGACCAGTCCGCTATAGATTTGGAGCTAAAAATGGCGAACAAAGCAATAATCAATAAAAATGGATTTGTTTTGACCGATGTGGTGTTAGGCATGTTTATTTTGACGGTGGCGCTGTTGGCGATTGGCGGTTTATATTTTCAGAGCGGTAAAGCAAGTATTCTGGCGGATAATCAAACGGTAGCTTATAATTGGGCCCAGGAACGGCTGGAATATTTAAAATCGGCTTCAGCCTGGCGGGGGAATTCGTCGACCAGCACCCCACCAACCGTACCGACCGATACCGGTAACTCCTTGCCGCCGCGATCTGGATTCACCAGAACGACTACGGTGGTGTGTCCGGCTAAGCTTGCCGCCTTGCCAGCAACAACAATTAATGCGGGTACACTATTAACGGCGGTCAACAGTCGGTTGATTGATGTCACCGTTACTGTAAATTGGACAGAAAATAGTAGAGATAAGTCGGTTAGTCTGGAAACGTTGATTGAACGGGAGTAGCCGGCCTGGTTGAAAGGAGCAAATATGCGTGATAATCAGGCTGGTTTTTCCTTGGTGGAACTTGTTGTGGGGATCGCGCTCATGGTTTTAATTATGAGTGGAGTGGCCGGGATGCTGACAAATCTCCTGGGGCATGGTGTGCGGGGCATTGACCTTATCGACCGGCAGCAGGAGGCGCGGTGGGCTGTTAACATGATTGCCGAAGATATTCGGTATGCGACAGCTTTTAAAACGCTTAGCAATACCGAAGTGGAGTTGGTAAAAACAGATTCAACAGGTACGTCTGTAACAATAAATTATAAATTGGTTGAAAACGGTAGTAATTATGTGCTGACAAGGATCAATACCTCGGGAACAACCTCGGTTGCCAGCCCGCTTGGGAATGCCGATCGTGGCTATGTCGGTTCGGGTGATTTTGCTATCAATGCCACAACTTCAGGGACCACTGTTAATCAGGTCAATATTGTCTATAAAATTAGGCGTAATTCGACTGACACAACTCCAGCTGTAGCTCAAACAACGATATATCCGATTAATGGACTTACTGCGCCATAGTGCGGGCGATTGGATATTCAGCCAAGGGGGAAATAATGCGAAGTGAACGTGGCAGTACAACAATCATGGCGATCATTGCCATGTTGGTTTTGGCGGCAGGGGCGTCAACGTTTGCCTATGTCACTAACCGTAATATCAAGATAACCCAAGAGTATGTTCACGGTCTGCAAGCCCAATACAGTGCTGAAGCGGCGGTAAAAGCTGTGTATGTAGCTGGCCAGGAATCGCTTAAAAGTACCAATGGCTGGACCGCTGGGCAAAATTCGGCGTTAGACGATTGGGCTGGAAGTACCATATCCCTTACATTGCCAGGGTCAATGGGAATGGCGAAGGTTACTGTCACCAAAACGGCTTCGGGCGTTTACAAACTGGTGGCGGTGGGGACGGCCAACGGGGCATCACGAATGGCTTATAACTCTGGCGTAGACCTTACAACGACAACGACCACGACTACCGCTGATACATATGCCACCGTTTCGACGGCCTCTCTAATCGCCTCGGGCAATACTTACATCAGTTCGTCAGGCAAGACAACTACGTCGCTATCTTGGACGCTGCCAACCGATCTTACCGACACCACCAGTCCGGCGAAATCTCCGGGCTATAGTTTGTCCGCCAGCCAGTTGTCAGGCATCTATAGTATGGTGTTATTTAATGATACGCTGGGGTTAGCCAACTATTCGGCTAAAGCTACGCTGCAGACTTTGTTCAGAGTAAATTACTATGTTACGCTCGCTAAAATTACGAGTACGAGCGGCACAGGTTATGGTATCTATTATTTGGCGACGAAGAAGTATAATTCGTCCACTAAAACCTGGTCGGCCGGTGACGCCGGAGATCCTACCGCCTATGTGGTTCAGTATGATCCCGGAATCACCAACTGGGGAGCCTCTTCCGCAAATTTTGATAAAAGCTGGCCGTATGGCGCATTTTTGGTGAAAAAGGTTTGGTCGGATGGCAATGACGGGGCGCAAAATGAGGTTTGGGACAATAGTGGTTCATATAGTGATGTCTATGCTTTTCGAGATAATGATGAACTACTACAGCGGTGCTATGTCAATAAAGACCAGAGTTATACCATTAGTGGCGATTCGGATTTACCAGCTTTAAAACCAGTGGTTACTACGGCTGCTTCTAGTGCGCCTAATATAACCCAAGTGCCAACGTTATTTGGTTACACAGCGGCTGGTATTTTTGAACCTGAATTGACTAACTCCTATCGCAGTCGTCCGCCGGACCTGAGAATTGCTTACTCTTTAGGGGATTTGGCGGAAGGTAACTATTGGTATAAAAATACGTACTATCCGCTGGGGGCTAAAGTTGCGGTAGGAGTATATCTGGCTGATGCGCTGGAGGACCGAATGGTGTGGGTTGCAACTACAAATGGAGTAAGCGGATCGTCCAAGCCGTCGGCTTTAAGCAGTAACCCTGTCGCCGGGGCTACCGTTGCTGATGGCACTGTAATATGGACGGCTCAGGCGGCGCCGACTTCGGTGAAAATTGCCCAGACGGTGGTCGATACCGGGATCTCTATCGCCAAAATATCAATGGCGGACTTAAAGTATCGGCTTGATAGCGTGAATGGATCAACAACTGTGGCGAGTGCTTCTTACTCTGTACCCTTTGTTATGGTAGATGGGAGCAAGAATAAGATTACTATTGAGATGGTTGCTGATAACAAAGGGAACCGGGTGCACTTAATCCGGGTAAATGATGTACTGGTTCTGGCGTTTAATGATACCTATAACGCTTCTAAATACAATATAATCCCTGCGGGGTGGGAATTAAATCCGACGGCTGTTGAAAAGGGTACCGGACTTAAGATTTGGGGCGCGGCGGCGCTATTTTATACTGCTGATAGTTATGGTCAGACGGTGACTGAGACTACAACCACTACATCAAACTATGGCCTATGGGGAATGTAGTTGCGGTGAGCGCTAAGGAGAAAATGATGAAAATTGACCTAAAAAAGTTGGGAGTAACTAAAAGAACCTGGGGCTTGTTGATCGTACTGGCTATTATCGTGGGATGCTATTGTTTTACCGGGACTCCTGATACCGCGAACGGAACTCCCGTGGTTTTGAAAGCGTCCGTCAGTTCTGACGGACAAGCTTCGCCGGCTAAACCAAAAGCTGTTGAAAAGAGTTCGGTTATTGCCGATCTGCCTGCGACTAGCCGGGACCCGTTTTATGCCCCGCCGGCCTTTTCTCAAAATATAAAAAGCGAGGTAGCCGAAAAGCCTGAGGTCAAGCCGGTTGCTGCTATGACCACCACGATGACGCCTGCTAAACCAGCAATAAAGCCTGAACTTCAAGGTACGGCTAGTAGTGATTCGGGTAAGGCAGCTATCTTGACGTTGGAGTCACAGAGCCGGCTTGTTTGTATCGGGGGCAAGATTGGTGAATACACCCTTGTTGATGTTGAAAAAGACTGCGCTGTTTTAACCGGGCCTGAGGGTTCAATAACGCTATGGATGAAAAGGTAGGGATGAAAGTGCCAAAATATAGTAAATACGCAGTTATTGTTATATTAACAATTGTACTTGCTATTACCAGTGGGGTAGGTTGGGCGTCAGAGTCCCTTATCACACTAAATATCCAGAATTCCGAGGTACGGGATATTCTAGAGGCAATGGCAGTTGTGGATGGCGTAAACATTATTGTCGATGAGACGGTTAAGGGTAAAATGTCGCTTAATATAAAAGACATGCCCCTGGATGAGGCTTTGGATTTAGTGGTTAAGACCCGGGGCTATACCTACCAGAAAATGCCCAATGGCACGATTGTTGTAGCTGAACCTAAAACTCTTCTAGCCGGGTTTGGCTCTGTCACTGTATTTCCGTTAAAGCATGCCGTGGCGGCTGAGTTAAAAAAATCGTTGGCAGGCGCGGTTGCTGACGACCGGCTAAAAGTTGATGATGCGTCTAATTCCCTCGTCTTTTTTGGTTCGCCGGTAGAGGCTGAAACAGTGAGGGCCGCCATCGAGAGTCTGGATGTGCCAGCGCAGCAAGTGACTATCGAGGCTCAAATCCTGGAGATTAGTAAATCGGCCAGCAAAGAACTGGGCTTTGACTGGACCTTTGCCCCAGGCCCGGTACAGTCAGGCAGTACTTCGACTACTGACCTTACTAATTATGGGGCCATTAGTTTTGGCCGTGCCCCGGATGGCAATCCTTATCAGTTTCGCTATCAAGCCCAGCTGAATGCACTTATATCTAAAGGTAACGCCAAAGTACTGGCTAAGCCTAAAATAAGTACTATTTCCGGCAAAGAAGCAAAAATACTTATCGGTGATAAAGTTCCAGTACAGTCGCAGACAACCACTAGCGGCGTAACCTCGACCACCGTCACTTATATAGACACTGGTATTAAGCTGGTATATACACCGGTTATTAGTCCGGATGGGCGGCTTAGAGCTCATCTCCTGGCCGAAGTATCGACCCCGTCGGCGGCGCTGGGCGGCACTAACTATAAAATTGCTACCCGAACCGCTGAAACTGACCTGGTCATGGCTGACGGAGAAACCTTGGCCATTGGTGGTTTGATTAGTTCTACCGTATCGCATACCGCGACTAAAGTGCCGATCCTGGGGGATTTGCCGTTAATCGGTTCAATCTTTAAAAATGTCGATGATAGTAGTGACGAAACTGAAATTGTCGTAGTAATTACTGCTAAGATCAATAAATAACGCTAGAAAGGGGGTGGAGGCTACGACTACCCAACCTCGTCTTAGACTTGGTGATATTTTGCGTAATGCTGGACTCATAACCGAAGAACAATTGCAAAAAGCGCTGGAAATGCAGAGTAAAAGTGGCGAACGGCTGGGAAAAATGCTTGTGAATTTAGGTTTTGCCAGCGAAGAGAATATTCTATTGGCCCTGGAACGGCAATTGGGGTTTGAACGGGTTAATCTGGTCGTGTATCCGTTTGAACGGGCGGCGGCACTTTTAATACCGGCTCAACTGGCGGAACGGCATAAGGTACTGCCGCTCAAACGATCCGGCTCTAAGCTTATTTTAGCGATGGCGGATCCCACTAATTTTTTTGCTATTGATGATGTACGCATGGTCACTGGCTTTGAGATTTCACCGGTCCTTGCGGCGGAAAGCGAAATTGAGCGGGGCATTGCCACCGCGTATGGCGTACGTGACATTGTTGAGCGGGCGGTCAGTAAATTACAGGAAGAAGAGCTGGCAGTAGCGGCTGAAATTCAAACCACTGATGATGCCCCGATTGTCAGCATTGTTAACGGTTTGGTTAGCCAGGCCGTGCGGGAACGGGCTAGTGATATTCATATCGAACCGTTGGAGCGTCAGGTTCGGGTGCGGTTTCGGATCGATGGGGTTTTACGCGAAATCATTACCTTTCCGAAGGCGACCCATAATGCTATTATCAGTCGGATAAAGATTATGTCCGATATGGATATTGCTGAAAAGCGGCTGCCGCAAGATGGACGGATCAAGGTTCAGGAAAAAGGCCGGGATATTGACCTGCGGGTTTCTACTCTGCCCACGGTGCTCGGCGAAAAAGTGGTTCTCCGGATTTTGGACCGGACGGCCGTGGTGCTCGATATTACCAGTCTGGGCTTTTCCGGGTTTAACCAGGAGCGCTACAAAAAAATGTACAGCCAGTCCTATGGTATGATACTGGTGACCGGCCCTACCGGCAGCGGCAAAACAACTACGCTGTATTCGACGCTGGTGGAGTTGAATTCCACTGAAAAAAACATTATCACCATTGAAGACCCGGTAGAATATATGCTGCCAGGGGTCAACCAGATATTGGTTAACGCTAAAACCGGGCTAACCTTTGCCAGCGGGTTACGTTCCATTTTACGCCAGGACCCGAATATTGTCATGGTGGGCGAGATTCGAGATAATGAGACCGCCGATATCGCGGTCCGGGCCGCGCTTACCGGACATCTTGTATTAAGTACGCTGCATACCAATAATGCGACTGGCGCAATTTCTCGGCTTATCGACATGGGGGCTGAACCGTTTTTGGTAGCCTCATCGGTGCTGGGCGTGGTGGCGCAGCGGTTAGTTCGGGTCATCTGTCCCCAGTGTAAAGAAAGCTATACCTTGGAAGCTGATTCCCCCGAACGGTTGTTTATGATCGCTCAGGATTTTGTGGATAAAGAATTACAAGAAAAACTCAGCCAGCCTAAATTGACATTGCACCGCGGCCAAGGCTGTGAATATTGCGGTGGCAGCGGGTATCGGGGGCGTATGACCATCAATGAGGTTATGCCGCTATCACCGGCCTTGCAAGAAGCGCTTATTCACCAAGTATCGGCCCATGAACTGTTTCGTATTGCAGTTAAAGAAGGCATGGTATCCATGCGGCAAGATGGAATAGTAAAGGCGCTGGCCGGTCTTACCACGGTTGATGAAGTCATGCGCGTGGCTTATAGCGGAGTGTAACCATGAAAAATGTTTCAATGAATCAACTTTTAACCGAGGCGCTTAAGCGGCAAGCGTCCGACCTGCATATTACGGTAGGGGTACCGCCGGTCATTAGAATTAATGGCGAACTTACTCATCTTGAGTATCCTCGGCTGAATCCGGAAATAACCAAAACGCTTTTGGCAGAGCTTGCCAGTGCCGAGGTTTTGCAGAAGTTTGCGGCTCAGGGCGAAATTGATTTTTCCTACGCTATTCCCGGAGTCAGCCGGTTTCGGATTAATGCCTTTCGGCAGCGGGGGAGCGTAGCGATCGCTATCCGGCTGGTCAATGAGCGGGTACCGACGCTGGAAGAATTAGGACATCCGGAAATACTCAGGACCCTGGCCCGTAAACCCCGTGGTCTGGTACTGGTTACCGGGCCGACTGGCAGCGGAAAATCAACCACACTGGCGGCGATGATTGGCCTGATTAATGCGGAAATGTCCGGTCACATCATCACCCTTGAAGATCCGATTGAGTTTCTGCATTCTCATGCTAAGTGCATTGTTAATCAGCGGGAAATCAGCCTGGACACGCAGTCCTTCTCGGTGGCCCTCCGGGCGGCGCTCCGCGAAGATCCGGATGTGATTTTGGTTGGGGAAATGCGTGACATGGAAACCATCGCTACCGCCATTACCGCAGCGGAAACCGGGCATTTGGTGCTGGCCACGCTTCATACCGGGGATGCCGCTCAGACTATTGACCGGATAATTGATGTCTTTCCGCCGCACCAGCAGCAACAGGTCCGGATTCAACTGTCGTTGACCTTGCAAGGGATTATCGTGCAGCAACTGCTGCCCCGCCAGGATGCTCAAGGCCGGGTGGCCGCACTGGAGATATTAATTGCCAACCCGGCGGTGCGTAATATTATTAGAGAAGCCAAGACCCAGCAATTAGGGTCGGTATTGCAAACCGGAGCTAAGCTCGGGATGCAGAGCATGGACAGCAGTTTACGGGACCTTGTCCGTAAGGGCGTAGTAAATTATGAAGAGGCCCTGGCCCGAGCATCCGACCCGGATAACTTAAATCGTTTGCTGGGGTTAGCTTAACAAAGGAGAACGGCGTATGGCGGAAAAATTTTCTTACCGGGCTCGAGACCGGAGCGGACAAGTTGTGCTTGGCGAATTATTAGCTGACGGACCGGCGGCAGTAGCCGCTCATATTCGCAACCAGGGTATGCTGGTCTTAAATATCCAGGAGCAGCGTGCGGACAACAGGAATGTAACTGAGTACTTTGCGTCGCTACAAGGGGTTTCGCTGCGGGATTTGGCGATTTTTTGCCGGCAATTTGCCACAATGACATCGGCCGGACTGCCGCTAATTAATATCCTTAGCATTTTGATTGAGCAAAATAATGGTTTAATGCTTAAAAAAGCGCTGCAAGGCGTATATAAAGAGGTTCAGGAAGGCGGGGCGTTATCCGCGGCGATGGCCAAGTACCCGGCGGCTTTTCCCCGTATTATGGTGCACTTAGTAGAGTCGGGAGAATTGGGGGGGATGCTTGATGAGGTTTTGGAACAATTGGCGGTGCAATTTGATAAAGATCACAAACTGAATCAGCGGGTCAAATCTGCGATGGTTTATCCCGCCGCGGTGCTGGCGTTCGCGGCTATCGCGGTCGCCGGTATTCTTGTCTTCATTATGCCGACTTTTGTTGATATGTACACTCAGATGCAGGCCGAGCTGCCGCTGCCGACCCAAATTCTGTTGGGCTTAAGTAAGCTGCTAAGGAGTTATGGCCTGTTCGGTCTGGCGATCTTGGCGGGGAGTTGTTACTTTTTATCGCAAAGGGCGAGTTTTCCCGGCTTCAAAGCGGTGCTTGACCGAGTGGTGCTGCAACTGCCGGTATTTGGTGTCCTGTACCGCAAGGTGGCCATTGCCCGCTTTAGTCGCACCCTGGCGACATTAGTCAAGGGCGGCGTACCCATTGTCCAAGCGCTGGATGTGGTCAAGAACACTACAGAGATTAAACCGATGGTTGACGCCCTTACCGTAGCCCAGGCCAGCATCCAAGAAGGTTTTAGCTTTGCCGCGCCGCTTAGTCATAGTGAGCTTTTTCCGCCGATGGTTGTTCAGCTGGTCGCCATTGGTGAAGAAACCGGTAAACTTGACGCCATGCTGAGAAAGGTTGCTGAATTCTACGAAGCCGACATCGATGATATGGTTGTCCGGTTGAGTAGTCTATTGGAACCATTCCTGATCATTTTTCTGGGGATCATCCTCGGGAGCATTATTGTTGCTCTATTGTTCCCGTTGTTTGATATAGTAACCAAAATTCATTAATTATGGGAGGTATGTTATGTGATGAGGGGATTGTTCAAGAAAACAAGGAACCAAAAAGGCTTTACCCTGGTGGAACTGTTGGTGGTTGTGGCGATCATTGGTATTTTAGCGGCGATTGCCATACCAAAATTTACTGCAGCTCAAGCGTCGGCGCGGGGGGCAAAAATTGTGGCCGATTTAAACGCCATAGATAGTGCGATTGTTATGTCTGTGGCTGATGGTAACACTCCGTCGTCGACGTCGCTTGTAAGTGATAATTATTTAGCGGCATTTCCAACGCCACCGTCCGGCAGTATCACTTTCCCGAATAGCACAACAGCAACGGGGGCATCTGGAACAACGTACTCAATTAAGGGGGATGCTAGTAGCGGTTATCGAGCTAATTATGCTAGTAATCCAGTTGAGTACTATACAACTAAATAGTTTGCAATAATTTGGTTAGAAAATTTAATTAAGCTGGGTTTACGTTAAGCCGGGGATTATAGATTCTCGGTTTAACGGTGAACTCGCTAAACGGCGTTAATATATAAGCTAATGTATTGAAAATATAGTTTAATATGGGAATGTATGATTCATTATTATTAAATAAAAGAAACTAAAATTGACGATTCGCCGCATTGCGGCTGGATGATAGATAAAGGAGGCAGCAGGATGAGCGGGGAGCGGTGGAAAAAGTTTACGCGGCTGTTTCGGCGGCGGATTACGACGCTGGTGGGGGTGGACTTTGGCCAGGGCGCGGTGAAAGTGGCAGAGGTAGCACTGAGCGGCGGCAAGCCCTACCTGCGAACGTTAGCCATAGTCACGGCCCCGGCTGCTGACGGGATGGAACAATTAACGTCGGATGAGCAGGACTTGAGCGGTGAGGCTGAGGTGCTGGAGAAAATGCTTACCCAGGCGTTGGCGCTGAGTGGGGTCCGGGCTAAGGACGCGGTGCTGGCGGTCGGCGGCCGGCGAATTTTTGTTCGGGAGGTGAATTTTCCTAAACTACCGCCGGAGGAACTAGCGGTAGCCATCAAATGGGATATTCCTAAATATGTGCCCTATGAACCGGATAGTTATGAGTTTGATTACGCGATTACCGGCAGTGTGGGCGAGGAGCTAAAGGTGCTGGTTGTCGCCGCCCCGAAAGCGGTGGTCAGTCAGCTTACTACGATTGTCCGGGCCGCTGGACTTAATCCGGTGGCAGTGGATATTGAACCGCTGGCGGTATACCGCACCCTGAATAATGCCGATAATTCGCTGGTGCTGGATATCGGTGCCGTCAGTACCCAAATATCCTTGTTTCAGCAGGGCAATCCCGTATTTACCAGAGTGGTGGCCCTAGCGGGGGGGCGACTTGAAACTGTGTTGAGGTCGGCAGCGCTAGAGAATGCCGCTGCTGAAGCTGAGGGGCTGGTCGAGGCAATGGGTCAGGAGGTGCGACGCACCATTCAGTTTTTTACTCAGCAGAACAAAGGAGCAGTCATTGATAAAGTGATTCTAACTGGTCTGGCCGAGGTGGATAAAATGGTTGAATTATTGGCAGAACGGCTGGATTTGCCAGTTGCGGGCCATAATCCGTTGACGGCAATTACGCTTAATCCATCGATTGATGCTGAATATGCCGGGAAGGTTGGTCCGCAGCTGGCGGTTGCGGTAGGTTTGGCGATGAGGGGGGACGAACTGTGATTCGGATCAACTTATTGCCGAAAGCTGAGCGGCGGTCGGATATTCCTTATGCGCGGGTCTCGTTGTTTTTTGTCATCCTTTGTTTGGTTGGGTTAATGGTGGCTGTAGCCGGTGAAGGCGTTTCTATTTGGCTTATTGAAAAGGAGCAAATAGCGACGGCGACCCACTACGATGAACTTTTGCCGGTCCGACAGGCGATGGAACAGGTAGGCGATAAAGAAAAACAAATTGCCGCCAAAAAGGTAATAATTGATGAATTAGTAAAAAGCCGGACCCTGCCATATAATATCTATATTCGGATTGCGGCGGTGATGCCGGACTTATTATGGCTGGATGAAACCAGCAATAATAAAGACGACGCCAAGGTAATTACCTTGAAGGGGCAAACCGTGGACTATGCTACTTTGGCGATATTTATCAGCAAACTTGAAACCCAGCCATATCTAAATTCGGTGACTTTAAAGTCGGTTGAAGGGGACGTTCAGTCCGGCACCTTAAAGTTCACGTTAAATCTGAAAGTCAAGGAGCTGTGAGGGATGAAGGTTCCTAGCATATCTTGTAAAAATGCCGGTTATGTATGGCTGGGCGCAACAGTGGCCATATGTCTGATAATGACTTATGTAGTGTATGCAGACGTTCTGACGCTGCAGCTTGAGCGTAAAGAAACAATTGCTAACCAACTTGCTAGCGACAAAAGCCGGGTAGCGGCGGTAGAACAATTCGCGGCGGAGCATCCGGATCTTGATAGCTATCTACAGCAAATGGACACGGAAGTTATTCGGGTGAATAAGCTTTTGCCTGACCGGGCGAATATGGGGGAGACATTAGTTTTTCTGGAAGACAGCGCTAGAAATACAGGGGTTGCTTGCGGAGCGTTGACTACCGAAAAAAGCGTCTACAAGAACGGCTGGACGGAAAGCCGATTAGTGTTTAAAGTACTTGGAGCCTACAGTGATCTTTTGGAATTTGCCCAATGCTTGGATAATGGGCCGCGGTTTATGGCGGTACAAGCCATTGAGTTTCATGACCGGCTGATGCCGAAGCAGCTAATCGGGGATGAAGCCACCCGGCAAAAAAAGCTGGAACAGGAATTGAGCGGTAAGGCCGATATCCTAGTTAAACCTATCCTTGAACGCGGACTGCTGAATAAGCCAAGTTTGGTGGTCATGAATGTATATTTGATGGTTGCTACCGAGGGCCGGTTGCCGGAAGTGGATGATGTAAGTAAGGAAGAAAAAAAGCCAGCTCAAGCTAAACCAGCTCAACCAGCTAAGTCGTAAAACGGTGGAATTTTAAAATATAGGGTAGGCGAGGGAAACAAATTGATTGAAGGATTTTTTATTGCTCTGCTGGGATTAGTGATTGGGAGTTTCCTCAATGTCTGTATTTACCGTTTGCCGGAAAACTTGTCGGTGGTATACCCGCGGTCACGGTGCGGCTTATGCGGTACGACACTGACGGCGCTGGATTTGGTGCCGGTCCTTAGTTACTTGGTGTTAAAAGGACGGTGCCGGCATTGCGGGGGTAAATTTTCACCCCGGTATGCTTTGGTAGAAATATTAACCGCCGCGCTATTTTGCTGGTGCTGGCTGGTGTTTGGTCTTACGGCAGTGTTGCCGGGAAGTTTAATTTTGGTGTCGTTCTTAATCGTTATTACCTTTATCGACTACGACCATCAGCTTATTTTGGATAAGGTTTTGGTTTTGCTGGCGATATGCGGCTTGGTAATCAACCTGTTAACCGGTGAAGTCGGTATTGTCGATATGATACTGTCCAGCCTTGGCGGCGGTGGCTTTCTTCTTGTGGTTGCGCTTATTAGCCGCGGGGGAATGGGCGGCGGTGATATTAAATTTGCGGCGGCCCTGGGACTATGGCTGGGGTGGAAGCTATTGCTGCTAACCATGCTGGGGGCGTTTATGCTTGGCGGCGTTGGCGGGGTAATATTGTTGGCCTTTAAAATTAAAGGGCGTAAAGACCATATTCCATTTGGGCCGTTTATTGCGGGTGGCGCAGCGATAAGTTTGTTATATGGCAGCTCCATACTTGTGTGGTACTGGAATTTGGCGGCAGGCTAATGGATATAAAAAAAGATGTGCTGAAACCTATCTGGCTTCAACACATCTCTTTTTATAAGACCATCCTTACAGCCAATACTGTACTGTACGTATAGATCGGAACCCTCCTGAATAAAGAAACTAAAATTTATGGTTGACAATTATACTGATGGTTGCGGATACAAAAAAACACTACCTTAGGACCTGGTTACCGTTTGCCCTGGAGAAAGCTAAACTTTCAAACCTTTCGCAATACTGAAAACCTCTAGCCACTGTAAGGATGGTGCTTGAGTAGATTGTAGCATGCAACGGAGGCTTTTTCAAGAGGCTTTTTCAAAAAAGTTGAATATTACGACGATCTATTTTACTCTCCCAAGATAAAAGACTAGAAGCAGCTTGACTTGCAAAATTAACGTGCTATTATATTTATATATACCCTACGGGGGTATGGTAGTGGAGGTAATATGAAACGAACAGAAAAAGAACAACAAGCGTTAATTAATAATATAAAGCGGATTGAAGGTCAGGTCCGAGGTATCCAGCGGATGGTGGATGAAGACCGGTATTGTATTGATATTTTGATTCAGGTGCAGGCGGCGCGGGCGGCGTTAACGCAGGTGGGGCTGTCAATATTGGAAGCCCATGCTAAAGGGTGTGTTGTTAATGCCATTGAGCAGGGTGATTTGGCGATTGTCGATGAGTTAATGGATACGGTAAAAAAATTTGTTAAATAGGAGGGGCTGGTAATGCCAACTTCAAAGTTTAAAGTTAATGGAATGAGTTGTGCGGCGTGTGCGGCCCGCGTGGAAAAGGCGGTAGCGGCGCATCCCGGAGTTAGTGCGGCTAATGTTAATTTTGCGTTGGGCCGCCTCACGGTGGAGGCTGATACGGCAGTAGGGTCGGAAGTAATTATGCAGGTTGTCAGTCAGGCGGGGTATACGGCGGTGCTGGAAACTGATCAGGCGCAGTCGGACCAAGTTGCAGCTGACCTTACCAGGCAAAAGAAAATGTTAGGCTTGGCGGTGGTGTTTTCGCTGCCCCTGCTATTAGGAATGTTGGGGGAAATACCAGCATTACATCGGTTTATTCCAGGGGTTGTTCATACTGCCTATTTCCAACTTATTGTCGCGACGCCGGTGCAGTTTATTGCTGGGTTCAGGTTTTACTGTGAGGCGTTTTCGGCGCTAAAGTATGGTGGAGCTAATATGTCGGTATTAGTAGCGCTGGGCACCAGTGCCGCCTATTTTTTCAGTGTATATCATACTGTTATTAAATCTGGGGCGGTGTATTATGAGTCGGCGGCGCTTATCATTACTTTGGTTCTCCTGGGGCGGCTGCTTGAAACATTAGCCCGGGGCCGGACCTCTGATGCTATTCGCAAACTGATGAATCTGGAAGCCAAGACGGCCAGGGTGGTGCGAAATGGTGTTGAAGCGGACCTTGATTTGGCAGAGGTTATGGTTAAAGATACTATTATTGTCCGGCCTGGCGAAAAAATTCCGGTTGATGGTGTAGTCATCCAAGGTACGTCAACGGTGGATGAAGCTATGCTTACCGGTGAAAGTATTCCGGTTGATAAGAAGGTTGGCGATAAGGTTATCGGGGCGACTATCAATAAGTATGGCATGTTTAAAATGTTGGCGGCAAAAGTTGGCAAGGATACGGTATTAGCTCAGATTATTAAGACGGTGGAAGATGCACAGGGATCAAAAGCACCGATTCAACGAATTGCTGATGTTTTGGCCGGATATTTTGTGCCTGCAGTGGTGGCGGTGGCAGTTGTAACCTTTGGCCTGTGGTATTTTTGGCTGGCGACCGGCAATATTGAGCAAGCTTTAATTAGTGCTACCGCGGTATTGGTAATTGCCTGCCCATGTGCCTTGGGCTTGGCCACACCTACTTCGATTATGGTTGGTACGGGGCGGGGCGCGGAACAGGGAATTTTGTTCAAAGGTGGCGCTGAACTGGAGAAGTCTCATAAAATAAATACTATTGTTCTGGATAAGACGGGTACCATCACCTATGGGCGACCGGCGTTGACGGAGGTAGTTGTCGTGGATGATAGTTACACTGAATCCCAAATTATCCAATTAGCGGCAGTTGCTGAGAAGTATTCGGAGCATCCGCTGGCGCAAGCTATTGTTGAGGAAGCGCTGAATCGGAAGCTTGGCCTTGGTGGAGCGGTAACTGATTTTACAGCTGTGCCAGGTAGTGGGGTAACCGCCACGGCTTTAGGGGTTAGGATGGCGATTGGAACGCGGCGGCTGCTAGCCGAGAACAAGATAGCCCTAAGTATCGATAATAGCCGGGTAGAGAGCTTTGAAGGTGCGGGAAAAACGGTTATGTTTGTGGCGATAGATGAAAGGTTAGTGGCGTTGATTGCGGTAGCTGATACAGTTAAGCCCACTTCACGCCAGGCAATCGCTGAACTAAAGCTGCTGGGGCTGGAAGTCTGGATGATTACCGGTGATAATGATCGTACCGCTCAAGCCGTGGGGCGAGAAGTAGGTATTGATAATATTATGGCGGAAGTATTGCCTGAAGCTAAGGCGGAGAAGGTTCGGCAGCTTAGTTTAGCTGGTAAGGTTGTGGCAATGGCCGGAGATGGTATCAATGATGCCCCGGCGCTGGCGGTTGCCGATGTTGGTCTGGCTATGGGAACTGGAACGGATGTGGCCATAGCTGCTGCTGCTGTGACCATAATGCGAGGCGATTTAACCGGTATTGTAGAGGCGATAAAACTTAGCCGGGCCACAATGACTAATATTAAACAAAATCTATTTTGGGCGCTTATCTATAATATTGTCGGTATTCCTGTAGCGGCATCAGGTTTATTGTCGCCGGTTATTGCCGGAGCGGCTATGGCGTTTAGTTCGGTTTCAGTAGTAAGCAATGCGCTAAGACTAAGAAAATTAAAAATATAAATGGATTTATGGTGGTACACAATACCAGACATTAAGTGATAATTTCCCGGCAATAATATTGTCGAAAGGAATCTAAAAAGCTATCGCATATGCGATAGCTTTTTAGTACGAAGCGACTAAAGGCTTAATAAAATTAAAGGCATAGGCAGGTGTTGTAATGGACTTTGGCACAATTTTAGGAAGTGTTATTGTCGTAAATATACTGCTGAGCGGGGACAATGCCTTAGTTATTGCCTTAGCCAGTCATCGTCTTCCAACCCGGCAGAAGCAGGCCGCGGTTTTCTGGGGTAGTGTCGGGGCGGTGGTTATGCGCATCCTGTTAACAATAGTGGCAGTATATTTATTGAGGTTGCCTTACCTGCAATTAGCAGGTGGCTTTTTATTATGGTGGATATCGCTGAAATTAGTGGCCGAAGGCAAGTTGGGGGAAAAAAACCAGGTAAAGGCTGCACCTAAATTGTGGGAGGTAATTAAAACCATATTGGTTGCCGATGTTGTAATGAGCGCTGATAATGTGCTGGCAATTGCTGGAGTTGCTAAAGGAAATTTGCTAATTATCATTTTGGGTCTGGCGTTGAGTATTCCGGTGGTTATCTGGGGCAGCAAATTAGTTGGCAGTTTGCTGGAACGCTGGCCGGTAATTATTCTCTTTGGAGCAGCTTTTTTGGGTTGGACAGGCGGAGATATGGTAATCGCTGATGCGGCAGCACGTCCTTATGTTGCGCTGTATCCGGTGTTTACTTGGGCGGTGTCCGCCTTATTCGCCGCTATCGTACTTTTGGTTGGGCTATTACAGGAGAATCGATATTTTGTGCCGCATAAATAAGAACCAGCTACTTGGCAATGTCAAGTAGCTGGTTCTTAAAATTTGTAGCTTCCGGTTAGGTAATAACCACGGTTTATGCTGGTAGCTTTATCCCAGGTAATTGTAGAACTGGTGTTTTCAATACCTTGGTATAAAGACAAATACTGGTAACGATAGCCGGCGCTAAACCGCAAAGCATTGAGATGCTTGGGCGAATAACTTAGACCGAGCTTAGCGTCCCACATTTGGCTGGTACCGGTATGAATAAAGTCGAGACTGCGCAGATTCCACCAGCCATGTCCTTGGACCAGGGCTAACGGTGTAAAGGCGACGCTGCTTTCCACTGCGATGGTTGGGGATAGGTTAAAATTTTTAGTTAGGCCGATATGCGGCCCTTGGTAGGCAATGGTGTAGCTGGACGCTAAACTAGGCAACGTGTTGGGAGGAGTATCGACAACATAGTTTTCAATATAATACGTACCGTTAGTCATATTGAAAGCATTGCGGTTAAAACTGTAACCATAATAGATGGTGCTGGTATTATTTAGCGTTTTATCCCAGTCGAGGTTGATAAAATAACTGGTGCCCCTGGTTGAAAAAGTACCAAAATACCACAGGCCACTACTTTGGGTATAATCCCAGTCCGAGTCAGTGCCAATAGCTCGGTTTATAGCACTATTTACTCCTAATTCAAGGCACAGGGTGGTTGTATTACTTATTTTATTTTGATAACTGCCAACATAATAGGTACCGGAATGGGGGTAATAAAGTTCAGAAGCGCCGTTGGCAGGAAAGCTGATTCGCCACATTTGCGATCCCGTGGTGTGCCAGGTTCCTAGACTTAGCTCAGCTGCTGCGGCTAGGCTTGGTACTAAGAGGAGAAATATCAGGCTAAGACCAAGACGTCGCAGAAGGGTTATAGCTAACCACTCCTTTCTTTACATAATACATTAACTATATTTCGATTGTTAGTAACAAACTCCCTGTTTTTCTTGTAAGGTAAATGTTGGCAAATACAGGATGCTTGTTGGCGAATTAAAAGGTTGGCGTTACCTTTACCTATATTTGCCTAATGTCAAGGGTTTTTTTTTGGTGGAACATCAGTTATACTAAATAAAGATATAATTGATAAAAAATATTTTTGATTGCATATATTGGCAGAGGAACTAGAACTGTGGATAATGAGCGACTTTTTGATAAAATCCGCAAGCTGTTGGCTAAATCCAGCAGCTCTTTTAGTAACGAGGCGGAAGCTTCTATATTAAAAGCCCAGGAATTATTAGCTAAACACAAGCTGACCCTGGCTGATTTAGAAGAGAAGAACGAAACGAATCAAGTAAAAGAAGAAACAATTGCCGAATATCAACGACGTCCCTGGTATGTGGGAATATTATCTTCGATTATTGCCGATAATTTTCGGTGTTATTCGGTGTGCTTTAAACGAAGTAATAGCAGTAAACTGTGTTTTATTGGCCGCCAGGAAGATACAGCCATTGCCAGGGAAGTGTATATGTTTGCGCTTGATGTTATCCTGGATAAAGCAAAAGTTATTCGTGCCGGTAAAGAACGGGCTAAAGGCGTTGCCTTGGTTAATGACTATATTAAGGGTTTTTTGGATGGGTTGAAGAAGAAGTTTGAGGAGCAGGTAGCGAAAAATCAATGGGGGCTGATACTGGTAAAGGATAATGAGGTGATCGCCTTATATGAAAGCTATAGTCCTAAGGCCGCAAAGCCGGTTAAAATACGAAGATTAGACGACGACAGTCTTTATAATGCTGGTTATCGCGATGGCTACACGCTGGAGCATGAACCGGATAAAAAGCAGTTGGAAAACGGTATAGATGAAAAATAAGCCCGCAATCTGGCCAAGTGGTCAAATGCGGGCTTTGTTGTGATTAAAAATCAAGAGCGTTTTTGGGGCAAGCGGCAGTACAGCGATTACATTTAAGGCAGTCGCCATGGGTAAAGCCAGCCTTAGACCCTTTGGCGGTGTAGGGCTGAAGATCAAAGGGACAGGCTTTGGTGCATAAGCTGCAGCTTACACATTGTTCGGATACAGCCAGTGGTTTGCTGCGCTTGGTACTAAGCCAGGTGGCTAGCGTTCCCATGGGACAAAAGGAACACCAAGTTCGGTGGTGGTAGATAACGCCTAAGGCGATACCAATAAGGGTGGTAATAAAAATAATTCGTAAAAATACTAATCCCATGGCGTCGAAGTTGCCCCATGCGTATAGCATTTGCAAGGTAAAAACCGTCATAATTATTGCTAGTGCGACTAGCCGGATATAAATGCTATGAAAAAACTTGGGAATAGGTTTTTGCGGCGATATTTTAGCAATTACTTGGTCATAGAAATTGCCCCGGGGGCAAAAATTGCCGCACCAGTAGCGGCCTTTAAATGGAGCGATAACAATTGGAGCCAACATGCAGAGCAGAGCCAATAGACCGATAGCTGGATAAAAATAGCCAATGGCTAAAAATAATAACAAAATAAAAAACAAGTATTGTTTAAACATGCAGAACAACTCCTTTTTATTTACCACCCCCGTGGGGGTGGGGGTATGAAAATATTATATATAAAATATAAAACCCACACAAGTGGGTTTTATTGAGAAAATAATATAATAGTATTGTTAATCAGCAACTTTTAAGGTTCGGCCCATGGAATGCAAGAAACATACATTGGATGTTTCTTGCAGGTCAAAGATAATAGTAGCACTATGAATAAAATGTTGGTTAGTGTAATAGCGTAAGTCATAAATAGTCACTTTGACCAAGTTGGTATCCAGGTACTGTTCTTTAAAAAATATATAAGGTGTAAATAAATCGAAAAATTGCCCTAGTTCTGTTTGTTGGGCTTTTTTAGTGAAAGTTGATAAGTTGATTTGCTTAGGCAAGTTAGCCTCAATTGTTAGTATTGGGCGGAATATCCCCCGGCGGCCATTGAATACCCTGCTGTCTGTCTCAATGACAAAGTCCCAGCATAGGAGCTGGCTTAACGAAGGCATTACCCACAGTTTAGTTATAGCGTAACTGTTAAAGTATGTTTTTAGCCAGGCGCTAGCCTGTTGCCGTAATTGGTAGCGTAGTATAATATAACCGGCTATAATCCCAAAGGTAGTTAAAGATAATAGCTTTATCGGTATAGTAAAAGTGTACGGTACCAGCATTAATACCAGCAATGCCGGGTCAAATACATTTAATAATGGTGTGCTTTTACGGTCACGTTTAAACGGCCACAATAAAGCTACGCCATGAGTATTAAAATAATCAATTAATATATGTGATATTCCACCGATAAAAGCCCATAACAGATTTTGAAGAAAATTCATTTGGGTAAAGTAAAGCTCTAATCCTCCGGCAATGGCTAGTGCCCAAAGCGCAACTCCGGGAAAGGAATGGGAAAAAGCGCGGTGCTGTCGGAGATAGGCCATACTTCCGCGGACTTGAGCAACAAGATCAAAATCAGGAGCCTGTGATCCAAGTACTGCGGCTATATAAATCGGGTCGCTTAAGGCCGGTTGGTGACCGGACAGCCCGGCAACAGCGATGCCGATTAATGCGTGAGTTAAAGAATCCATGATAGTCACCCCCTAATCTACAAGGAGTAATTATAGCATAGTGATTAAGCGGCTTCCATGGTAAGTTATGGGCAGGTAAGGGGTTAGGGTGGGGTACGTTGGAATTTTGAAAATAAATAGCGGCACCATGGTAGTAGTGATAGGAGATGAAATGGCTGTGAAAACTATTATATCGGCGTCAAGACGTACTGATTTACCCAAGTATCATTATAGTTGGCTACAACAGGTATTGGCTGAGGGGCAGGCTGTGGTAGCTAATCCAAGATTTTCCGAAAAGTGTACGATGGTTAACTTGCGACCGGAGAATGTGCACTCTATCGTGTTATGGAGTAAGGATTTTGCCAATGTTGCTAATGCTGTTGGGCAGCTTGCAGGGTATAACCTTTATTTTCAGTACACTATCAACAATTACGCTAAAAGGCTGGAACCAAATGTACCGGAATATTATCAGAGTTTGGACACGCTTGAACGCTTATTAGTTACATATCGGCCTGAGCAATTCAATATCCGGTTTGATCCGGTAATGATTTCCACCTGGGGTGAGCTTACGCCCACAACGAAAAAGCCAGGGCAGGCCAGATTGCTGGCATTTACGGCATTATGCCGGGATTTAGCCAGTTTGGGCATGCAAAATGCCCGGATAACAACCTCGTATGTGGAAATGTACAGGCATGTAAAAAAACGGCTTGGGGCTGCGCAACTAAAGGTTATTGATTTAAATCAAAATCTCCAAATCCGGTTTTTTGTTATAATGGCCGAAATTGCGGCAAGTTATGGTTTTAAGCTGTATGCTTGTGCGTCGTCTATCTTAGCCGAAGTTCCTGGAATTATTGGCGGACGGTGTATTGACGGCTACTTATTAGAAAGTTTATTTGGCGGCAAAGTATCTAAAGCCAAGGATACCGGACAACGCAGTTCATGTCAGTGCCACAAAAGCACTGATATTGGTGATTATCACAAACTTTGTGGCGGAGGCTGCTTATATTGTTATGCGACATGGAGTTAAAAAATATATATTGAGGTAAACTTTCCAACGGGAAAATACGCAAAGCTAATGGTTTAAAGGGATAATATACAAAAAAACTGCCAAATGGTAACGAGTTTTATTTTCGTTACCATTTGACAGTTTTTTTTTAGGATAATTGTTTAATCAATACTATTAAGCTAAAAGAGAGATACAATTTACTTTTGCGGATAGTCAATTTATATAGATTAACTAGTTCCTCCAGATAAAATTATCAAAATTAATGGATGCTGTTATCCTTTAGGGACAATTGATGTAAATTTTAGATGAAAAAGTTTAGAATTTCTAGATAATGAAAATTTACCTAAATTGAAAATCGAAATGCAACCCTTTCGATTTCGAATAAGTTCTTTTCGCAGTAAAATTGATAGAAGCAAGACGGTTGCGTCTTGTCTTACAAAAGATTGGCGATAAGCCAGTCTTTTT